>TARA_B100000686_G_scaffold113987_1_pt1 | contig 16995 bp, 15 predicted proteins | sample TARA_B100000686 | Tara Oceans TARA_B100000686 (sample SAMEA2622733) | marine metagenome | biome: marine biome (ENVO:00000447); feature: marine epipelagic mixed layer (ENVO:xxxxxxxxx); material: "saline water (ENVO:00002010), including plankton (ENVO:xxxxxxxx)" | depth 150 m
TAGAGGATACTTTAAAATCATATGCATTATATTCATCTTGCGTATCTATATGAGATCTTTCTGTTTCAATACCAAAAGTAATATTCTCGAATTTACTTATTGGGACATTAAAGTTTATTTTACCAATATTTAAATCTGCAATATACCATCTAAATTTTTTATCATTTTTTAATTGGTAGCGTCTGGCCTTTGCCGTAGAGCCTGAAATAGATAAAGTATATAGTGGAAAATTTTTTTCTAATTTTAAAGAGGATTGCCAGTCTAATAAATTAGTATGCATTTCTGCATCATAGATGGGACCTAATGGTGCATCGTCTTCCTGAATTTCTGATGTAAAAACTCGAGACATAAGAGAAATTTCTGTACTAGAATTGATTTCATAATCAAGGGTTAATATACTGCTATCTATATTGTAGCTATCATTTTCCTCATACCCTAAGGATTTTTCTGCAGCTGAAATTCCTGGTCCTTCCATATGCTGATAGGAAGCAGCAAAATATATATTTTTATAGCTTCCTGAAATTTCATTACTAAATTTTTTATCTTGTCTACTAGAAATTTCTATATCACTAATATTATAAGGAATTTTTGTTCCTCTTTTAAGAATAATATTAATTACACCACCAATGGCTTCTGATCCATATAAGGCACTTTGTGATCCTCTTAATAATTCAATACGTTCAACACTATTTAAAATAATTCTTTCTAAATCCACAGACCCTCGACCAGTAGCAGGGTCTACAATTTTCATTCCATTTATTAATACAAGTGAGTGGTCAGTTTCGTTGCCTCTTAGAAAAGCCCTACTAAGTGTATGAGGACCACCAGTATTATATGCTTGGAATCCAGGCTCACCAGAAAGAATCTGTGTGAGAAAATTTACATTTTTCTCTTTAATTTCTTGAGACGTAATAATAGTAATAGCAGAACCGGTTTCCTTAAGTTTTTTGGGTACTAAATTTCCAGTAACTACTATTGGATTAATATTTTCAATATTTTGTGCGTAAATTATGTCTATAGATAAAAATATTAATGCTATTAATAAAATAAAAGAAGTTTTTAACATTTATTCAAACCAAATTATTTATAAATGATGTAAAAACATCATTTCTATTAAAATTTATTGCTTTGAGATAAATTATCTGAAGCAACAGCCTATAAAATAGCGCCATCACTTAAATTAAGCTCTATTGAACATCCCCTTTCAATAGTTTGATAGCACACTCATCAGGCAGGTCTCCTGGCTTATGAATCTTAGATTGTCCTACCTTCCCATTATTAATAGTGGTTTATTGGACATTCTCATCAATTACAGTTGCGGGGGCAGCTGAGGTAACTATTATTATATAATTTCTCATTCCCTTTTCACCTTATAAAGGCACCTGACAGAAAAAATATAAATAATAATTAATTAATGTCAATTTTTTGTAGATAAATAATTAATTTTGTTACATTGTATTTAGATGATACGTAATATTTTAAAGTTTGCTATTAGAAAAGCTGCTTCTGATCCAAGAGTTAGAGCTAAAGCTACAGATACTGCAAAAAAAATTGCAAAAGGCGCTGGAGAGATAGCACGTGACCCTGATCCGGCTAGAAAGCTTGGAAGATTAGCTGGAAAAATTAAGAATAAATTAAAAATATAGTTAGTTATTTTTATAATAATCAGCTCCATTTTTAAAACAATTTTGAATAAGTTGAGCTCTATCTTCACCTGTGCCTCCATATTTAGGGTCATATAATTTATAAAGTTTTAAAAATTTCATAGCGGATACAAGAATTTTTTTTGCTTCTTTGCTGTTATTAATTGCTAGTTCATTTGCAGTCCAACAATCTACTTCTCTTTCATTTCCACTTTGCAAAAATATGTGACCATATTCGTGGAGTATAAAATAACTACCAGCTCCTGGAAATTTATATTCTATATCTGCCATTCTTTGTGCACAGTAATATATTTTTCCATCTGGTGTTGCTGTTGCAACTCCTCCTTGAGTCATTCCACAATGTGGAATTAATTCTGCTTCTATTCCAGAAGTGTTATCTGCTTTTGCATAAAAAGAATTTAGTACAACAAGCGTTAACAAAATATATTTAATATAAAAGAAAACGTTTTGCATAATAAATCAATCTAATATTTTTATAAATTCGTAATATAGTTTAATAATGCTATTGTAAAATATAATTTAATAAATAAGATTTTTGAAAATATAATAAATGAATAAATACTGTTGGATAACTGGCGCTTCTAAGGGAATAGGGAAAGCTACTACTATAAGTTTTGTTAAGCGAGGATTTAATGTTATTGCTTCATCAAGATCTGAAGAAGATTTATTAAATTTAAAGAAGGATTGTGAAAAATTACAATTTAATGGAAAAATTATTCCTTTAGCTTTAGATGTTACAAATATAGAACAATTAGAAAAATGTATAAAATATATCAAAGAAGATATTAAGAAATTAGATATAATTATATTTAATGCCGGAACATATATTAGAGAAAATGGCCAAGAATTAAGTTTTAAAAATACAAAATTGATGATGGATCTAAATTTTAATTCAATTATTAATTCTATAATTTTGTTAAAAGCATATTTTTCAGAATTAGGGGTAAAGCAGGTTGTTGTAGTATCTTCTATTGCAGGATGGAGAGGTATGCCATTATCAGCAATTTATTCAGCATCAAAGTCTGCATTAAGAACAGCAATGGAAAGTTTTGCTTTAGATTTTTCAGAAAAAAATATTAGATTTAGAGTAATATCCCCTGGTTTTGTTAATACACCATTAACAAAAAAAAATGATTTTTATATGCCTTTTCTAATGAATGCTGAGAAAGCTGGTGAAAAAATATTTAAATTTGTTATTTTTTCAAATAAATTTGAAAAAAGTTTTCCATTAATATTTTCAATTATAATGAAAATTATAACTACTTTACCATGGAGTTTATATAAATTAATTTTTAGAAAAAATATTAATTAAATTTTATAAATTTATATTATGATAGTTTTGAAATTATATTTTATTCAGAGTAATTTGAAATACATCTGTATTATTTGATTTAAACCCAGCTTCACAATAGGCGAGATAATATTCCCACATTTTTTTAAATTTATTATTGTATTTAGGATCTTTTGGCATATTTTCCCAATTTTCTAAAAATCTTTTTCTCCAGATAGATAAAGTTTTTGCATAATCTTCAGCAAGCGATTTCTTATAATTTATTTGTAAACCATTTTCATAGGTAACTTTGTTTAGGGAGTTTTCAGAGGGTAAAAAACCACCGGGAAAAATATATTTTTGTATAAAATCAGAATTATTTTTATAATTATTATAAAGTTCGTTTTTTATAGTTATAAGTTGCATACCTATTAATCCATTATTATTAAGACTATTTCTTAGTTTGTTAAAAAAAATAGGCCAATATTTTTCACCAACTGCTTCAAACATTTCTATAGAAATAATTCTATCGAATTTTTCTTTTAAGTCTCTATAGTCAACAATGCGTATTTCAACTAATTCATTTAAGCCTGTATTATACATTCTTTTTTTAGCAAATTCTGCTTGTTGTTTTGATAGTGTTATTCCAGTTATTTTGGAACCATATAATTTGGCAGCAAATTCAGCGAATCCACCCCATCCGCATCCTACTTCTAATATGCTTTGATCAGAAGTAATATTAGTTATTTCACATAAACTTTTATATTTATTTATTTGGGCTTTTTCCAGATCATATTTTTCATTATCAAATAATGCCGATGAGTAGGTCATGGATTGGTCTAACCATAGAGAATAGAAATCATTACCCATATCATAGTGATAAGAAATATTACTTTTGCTTATGTTTCTGGTATTTGATTTCAATTTATGTTTTAGCAAATTTATATAATTATATATTTTTTTTCCATACATGATTTGGTTGTTTGAATTTCTATTTAACGCCATTATGTATAGAACTTTAGAAATATCTTCACTAAAAATTTTTCCTTCCATATAAGCTTCAGCAAATCCTATAGCGCCTGATCTAAAAATTTTTCTTAATACACTCCATTTTTGTATATTTAATTTTCCTATAATATCACTATTCTTATCTCCGAAATTAAGTTTAGTATTGTCTGGAAATTTAATAATTAGGCATCCATAATTAATATTTATAATTTTTATAAAAATATTTTTACTTATTTTATTTATCAACATATTTCTTTTCTTCTTTTAAAGTTTTGCTTAAAGATAATATATTTGTAGGTGGAATAGGTCTACTAAAGAATTTTATTCCTTTCATCCATAATTTTATAGCGTTAAGATGAATTCCAAAAATTACTTTTAGAGTCATTAAGGGAAATTTAAAAAAATTAATTAAAAGATTATAATCATTAAATTGTTTTTCTTCTCCATAAAAAATAGCATTTAATAAATTAAATTTTTTATTTTGTTTTTTTGTAAAATAATTTATTTCTATTTTAATGGACTTATCTTTTAATAAACTACTAAATTCATATTCTCCTTCAATTTTAAAAAAAGGGGAAACATGAAATTTTTTTTTAGCTTTATCTTTTTTATTATGTAAATATTTAGTTAAATAATAATGTTGATCACCGAAAGTATTATGGACTTCATATAATACCGACCTTATTTTATTTTCTTTGGTTATACAGAAATAAGTAGACAAAGGATTAAATACATAACCTAATATTCTAGGATAACATAAAATATAAATTTTATCTTTTTTAAAAAATAAATTATGTTTCTTAAACACTTCTTTTACTTTGAAATATGGATTTTTTTCTATATTTTCTATGTGGTCTTTATAATAAAAACTAAACAAATTAAATTTATTTAAGGAAAAAAATAATGTTTTTTTAGTTATTTTTTCAATATTGTCTAAATCTATAAATATTTTAAATACATTATATTTAAATTTATGAATTTTAGGTTTAAACCTGAAGTGACTTACATGGCCATTGTAAATTTTATTGTTTAAAGTATTTTTCATAGAAAAAATATTTAAATAAATTAAACTATATGATCATTAATAATTTTATTAGACATATCCAATTTCCATGGGCAAGTTGCTCCTAATTTTTCAGCAGTAAAAATTCCTGATTTTATGCCATCTTCATGAAAACCATACCCCGTCCAAGCACCACTATACCATATGTTATTTATTCCTTGGATAGATTTTAATTGTTCTTGGGCAATAAGTGAGTTTTTATTAAATATAGGATGTTTATATTTTAAAGTTTTAAAAATTAAATTTTCATCTATATCGTTTATGTTATTAATATTAAGTGTTATAAATAGTGGGTAGTTATAATCAATTTTTTGAAGTTTGTTCATCCAATAAGTCATTTGTACATTGTTTTGTTCACTAATATCTTTATTAGTAAAGTAATTCCATGAAGACCACAATTTTTTATTTTTAGGCATATATTGGTCTGAGCGATGTAAAATTACTTGGTTGGTAGAATATTTGAATAATTTTAGTATTTCTTTGCTTTTATTATTAATATTTTTATATTTTTTTAAAACTTGATGTGGATGGCATGCCATTATGATTTTATCATATTCTTTTCTTTTGTCTTCTTCTTCTATATAAATTTTATTGTTTTTATGGATTATAGATTTAATTTTAGAATTTAATTGATAGCTAAATTTTGAATTATTTATTAAAGCTTTTATATATTCAATACTTCCATTTTTTACAGTTTTCCACTTGGGTCTATTTCTAAAATTTAATAAACCATGATGGTAAAAAAAATATAAAAATGCATTTGCTGGAAATTTAAATATATTTTGAGTAGAGCAAGACCATATTGATGCTGACATAGGAACTATATAATTATATATAAATGAGGAAGAAAAATTGTTTTTGTAAAGCCATTCTTTTAAACTTTCATTATTTAAATTATTTTTATAAATATTATCTTTAGCTATTTTTGAAAATTTTATAATGTCTAGTATTAATTTCCATTGAGAAGTTTTAAACAAATTTTTTCTTTGACCAAATATTCCATTTAAACCAGAACCTGAATATTCGTATTTTCCTTTATCAATAGAAAAAGAAAATGACATGTCACTATTGATAGTTTTGATTTTTAATTTTTGAAAAAATCTAGTTAAATTAGGGTAGTTTTTGTCGTTGTAAACTATAAATCCTGTATCTACATTTATTGGAAAAATTTTATTTTGTGGATTAGGATAATTAATATTTACGGTGTTAGAATGTCCGCCTAAATAAGAATTTTTTTCATAGACATGTACGTTATTATTTTTTGATAAAAGCCATGCAGCTGATAAACCACTAATTCCAGATCCTATAATAGCTATTTCTTGAGGTTTTCTTTGAGTATTTTTAATAATGACATTGCTTTTAGTCGGTAGATAAGTGTCCATATTACTTTTATCCTTAATATATCTTTTTTTAATAGCTACTAATAATTAAACGTACTAGATTTATATCAACATTTATATTTGGCATTTTTATTATATTTTTTTTGGTTTTGATGGTTAATTTATATTTTGCAAACATTAAAGAATCTCGCATAAAACTTATTTTATGTTTATTAGCAATTTTTAGTTTTTTTTCAACTATTAATATTTTACCTCCTTTGGATCGAGATGAATCTAGATATATTCAATCATCTTCTCAAATGATGGAAACTAGAGATTTTTTTAATATTAATTTTTTAGATACTCCGAGGTTAAAAAAACCTCCAGCTACTTACTGGCTCCAATCTTTATCTGCAACTATGGTACAAAATATTTTTTTATTAGATAATCCCCCTTTATGGTCTTTTAGGATTCCTTCGGCTATAGCGTCAAGTATTTCTTTATTATTGGTTTATTTATTAGGAAACATAATTTTTGGCAGGTTTGAGGGAGTTTTAGGTGCATTTTTATTTTTATCTGCCCCTATAGTAATGATAGAATCTAATATTGCTAAGACGGATGCGATTCTGTCATGTTTGGTATTATCTATTGTATATTTACTAGCTAAAATAATTTTTGTTAAAAATAAAGTTAATAATATTTTTTCTATTGAAATATTTTTATTATGGCTAATTCTTGGTTTTTCTTTTTTAGTAAAGGGACCTATTGCTTTAACTATTTTTACATTTTTAATTATTTGTTTTAAAATTTTTGAAAAAGATTTTAATTTTCAAATTATTAAGCCTTTTTATGGATTATTGATATTTCTTATAGTTTGTTTGCCTTGGTATTTATTTATTATTTTGGGAGATGATGGTGATTCGCTATTTAGAGATGTTAAAAATGATTTTTTAGCAAAACTAATAAGTGCTCAAGAGTCTCATGGCGCACCTCCAGGTTCATATTTATTATCTTTTTTTATTATAGCTTGGCCAATAGCACTATTTTTAATTCCAACGGCTATATGGACTTATTTAAATAGAAATGAGAAAAGTATTAAATACTTATTGTGTTATGTTTTACCTTTTTGGTTATTATTAGAAATAATACCAACCAAATTATTGCATTATACACTTCCGATAATTCCTGGTATTGCATTATTGACGTCAGCAATGATTGTAGATCAAATAAAAAATAATCATATTTCAAAAATATTTAATAATATTTTTATTAAATTTTTTTTAATTTTTCCCATTTTAGGAGTTTTGGCTATTGCATTTGCTATTTTTTATTTTGGAGAAGAATATGGAGAAGGGTCATCAATATCAATTTTGTTAGTTTCATCTTTATTTATATTTATAGGTATTATTTCTTTTTATTATTTATATAATTTAAATTTTTATAAAGCATCTATAATAGCTAGTTTTGGTAATATTATAGCAATAAATTTATTTTTGATTTTTATTCCTTATCAAATGCAAAAGCTTTGGGTCTCCGAAAGAATATATCAAGAAATTCAAAATTTAAATATTAATAAGTCATTAGTTTTATTGGGGTATTCTGAACCTTCTTTAGTTTTTAGAATAGGTTCTAATACCAAAATCATGGGAAGTACAAAGGAAGCTTTAGATATAATTCAGGAAAAAAAAATAGGTTATATAGTAATAGAAAAAAAATTTTTAAAACAATTTAAAACCTTATCTTTTAAAAATAATATAGAAATTTATAGTAATGGAGAAACTATTACAGGCTTTAATTATTCAAAAGGAAAAAATGTAGAAATTAATATATTTAAAATTATTTTTAAATAATAAAAAATTTATCTTTGTCATTAAAGGATTTATTAATTATAATATCTGTTTCTAATAAATATAAATTTTTAATGGAGAAAAAGATGTTACCTGAGTTATCAAGCAGAGTTGTAGATTTAATGGATAAAGTTAGTAAGTTTATGGATGAACATATATATCCAAATGAGGCTAAAATTGAGGCTGAAATTGCAGAGGGGGATAGATGGCAGCCATCTCAAATTCTAGAAGGTATTAAAGTTAAGGCGAAAGAACAAGGTCTATGGAACTTATTTCTTCCGGAAAGCGAGAAAGGTGCAGGATTAACTAATTATGAATATGCACATTTATGTGAAATGATGGGAAGAACACAATTTGGTCCTGAGGCGTTTAATTGTTCGGCTCCCGATACAGGTAATATGGAAACTCTTGAAAGATATGCGTCTGAGGATATTAAAGAGGAATGGTTATCACCTTTATTAGCAGGCGAAATAAGGTCTGCTTTTGCAATGACGGAACCTTTAGTAGCTTCATCAGATGCGACAAATATAGAATCTCAAATAATTAAAGACGGTGATGATTATGTAGTAAATGGGAGAAAGTGGTTTACATCGGGAGCTAACGATCCAAGATGTAAAGTGTTCATATTTATGGGAAAGTCTGATCCTAAAAATCCAGATAGACATAAACAACAATCAATGATTGTGGTGCCCGCAAATTCCGATGGCGTAAAAGTTTTAAGACATCTTCCGGTATTTGGATATGATGATGCTCCTCATGGTCATGCTGAAGTATTATTTAAAAATGTAAGAGTTCCAGCTAAAAATATGTTATTAGGTGAAGGACGTGGTTTTGAAATTGCGCAGGGTCGTTTAGGACCAGGAAGAATTCATCATTGTATGAGACAGATAGGTGTAGCTGAAGTTGCATTAGAAAAAATGTGTAAAAGAACAAAAGAAAGAGTAGCATTTGGTAAACCTGTATCTGAACAAACTGTTACGCAAGAACGTATAGCAGAATCTCGTATTATGATTGATCAATGTAGATTGCTTACACTGTATGCTGCTCATAAAATGGATGTGCATGGAAATAAGGAAGCAAGAAAAGAAATTGCCATGATTAAAGTAGCAGCACCAAATATGACTTGTAAAATTATAGATTGGGCAATTCAAGCTCATGGAGGTGGAGGAGTGACGGAAGATTTTGGATTAGCCAAAATGTATGCACATTCACGTACTTTAAGATTAGCTGATGGTCCTGATGAAGTTCATAGAAATCAAATTGCAAGATTAGAATTAAAACGACATAATTAATGGTGATAGTTAGTGTCTATCTTTAATTATAAATATAGAATTGAAGATTATCAGATAAAAGAATCTCATAAATTCGATAAACTTAAATTGTCAGAGTATTTATCAGATAAATTAAAAGACTTTTCTTCTTTAGTGGCCGTTGGACAATTTAATGTTGGTCAGTCTAATCCAACCTTTATAATTGAATCAACAGAGGGTAAAAGATATGTTTTAAGAAAAAAACCACCTGGTAAGTTGTTGCCTTCTGCTCATGCTGTTGATAGGGAATATAGAGTACAAAAGGCTTTATATGAAACAAATGTGCCTGTAGCAAAGATGTATTTATATTGTGAGGATGAAAATATTATTGGAACTTCTTTTTATGTAATGGAATATCTTGAAGGAAGGGTTATTGAAGATACTACACTATCAGGTTTTGATCCAGATGAAAGAATAGCTATTTATGATTCTATGAATGAATCTTTAGCAGCCTTGCATAATGTTAACGTTGAAAAGGTAGGTTTATCAGATTTTGGTAGACCAGGCAGTTACTTTATTAGACAGATAAAAAGGTGGTCTAGTCAATGGGAATTATCAAAACAACATGATATGCCAGAAATGCCTTTGTTGAAAGATTGGTTAATTTCAAATTTACCCTCTATAGATGAGACTACTATTGTTCATGGAGATTATAGATTAGGAAATTTAATTTATTCTTTAACAGAACCAAAAGTTATAGCGGTTTTAGATTGGGAATTGTCTACTTTAGGTCATCCATTAGCAGATTTAGGCTATAATTTAATGCATCATGTTCAACCTACCAGTATGTATAGCGGTTTAAAGGGTTTAAATTTAGAGGCTTTAGGAATACCAAATATAGAAGCATATATGCAAAATTATTGTAAAAGGACAAATAGAGATTTTATTGATACCACTTTTTATATAGTTTTTTCTTTGTATAGAAATGTAGCTATTTTGGAAGGGGTTTTGGCAAGGGGCAGAGCAGGTAATGCTTCTTCTTCATTAGCAGAAGAAAGAGGAGCATTAGGTCCTGTTTTAGCTACTCTTGCTTGGAATTTTGTAAAAGAAAATAATTTAGATTAAAGATTATTTATATTTTTCTCTATATCTAAGATTGTCTCTATTTAAGTCTGAAATTTTAGAGCAACCCATAAGTTTCATATCTCTTTCAATTTCGCTTCTAAAATTTTCTAAAGATTTTTCAACGGCAGGTTGCCCCCCAGCGCCTAGCGCATAGAGATAAAATTTTCCCCCAGAACAACATTTGGCTCCTACCGATAGTGCTTTTAATACATGAGTACCTCTTTGAATACCTCCATCACATATAACATCTAATTTATCTCCTACAGCATCTACTATTTCTTCTAGTTGATCGAAAGGAGCTCTAGATCCATCTAATTGTCTTCCACCATGATTTGAAACCATAATTGCTGTAGCACCTATATCTACTGCTTTTTTTGCATCCTCTACGCTCATAATACCTTTAAGGCAGAAGTGTTTTCCCCATTTTTTATTGATCTCTTCGGCATCTTTCCAATTCATGTTTTGATCCAGCATTTTTGTAAAATAGTCACCTACTGAAATAGCTATATTTGTTCCTGCACTTACAAATTTAGATAACTGTGGTAAGTCAAATTTTTCATGTATAAAATAATTTATTGCCCACATTGGATGAGTAGCAAAACTTATTAGGCTGTTAAAAGTTAATTTAGGAGGACTTGTAAAACCTGTATGTAGGTCTCTTTCTCTGTTTCCTCCAGTTATAGTATCAACTGTAAGTGCAATTGCCTCATAGTTAGCTTCTTTACACAGATCAATCATATGATTATTTAGACCCTTATCTTTATGAAAATATAGCTGAAAAAGTTTAGGACTAGATATTTCTTTGCTCATTCTCATAATATCTATTGTACCTAAAGAGGACAATCCTGACCAAGTGCTAAATTTTTCACATGCTCTAGCTACTGCTAGTTCTCCCTCATGGTGAAATAATCTTTGAAGCGCTGTAGGAGAGCAAAAAAGAGGCATATTTATTTTTTGACCCATTACGGTAACAGACATATCTATATCTTTAACTCCTGCTAATACATTAGGAACAAGATCGCAATCATCATAGGCAGCAGTATTTCTGTTTTTAGTAATTTCATCATCTGCTCCTCCGTCAATATAATGAAAAATAGGTCCAGGTAATTTACTTTTTGCCAAAGTTCTAAAATCTTTTGTGTTGTGACAATTTTTAACTCTACCAAAAATCATTTAATTTTATTTCCTTAAAATAATAATAAGTATTTAAAATACATAAGCTATCTTTACAAAAATTACCAATTAATATTATTAACGTGGTGCCATCCTTAAAGATCCATCAAGTCTAATAGTTTCCCCGTTTAACATTTCATTTTCAAAAATATGTTTTACTAAATCTGCATATTCAGAAGGATTGCCTAATCTATGAGGGTGTAAAGTTGAATCTATAAGAGATTTTTTTGCTTCCTCTGGGAGGCCAGCTAATAATGGAGTTTCAAATAAACCTGGAGCTATAGTATTAACTCTAATACTTTGTCTTGCCAATTCTCTAGCTATAGGCAAGGTCATTCCTACTATTCCACCTTTAGAAGCAGAATATGCTGCTTGACCAATTTGCCCATCATAAGCAGCAATAGATGCTGTATTTATTATAACTCCTCTACTTGAATTTTTCTCAAGAGAATTATTTTGCATTAAATTAGCACCAGCTTTTAGTGTATTAAAAGTGCCAATTAAATTTACATTTATAATTTTTGTAAATAAATTTAGAGGACATGTCCCTTCTTTATTTAAAACTTTGCTAGGACTTCCAATACCAGCACAATTAACTAGTAAATTTATTGATCCAGATTTTTCACTTATTTTTTTAAAATTTTTTTCTACTAATTCTTCATTAGTAATATCTATATTTAAAAAATTGCAATTATTTCCTAATTCAGAAGATTTTTTTTTACCTAATTCATATTGAATATCAATTATTGTCACTTTTCCACCATTTTTGATAATATTTTCTGCCGTTGCACCACCTAATCCACTTGCTCCACCTGTAATAATTGCATTACAATTTTTATAGTTCATTTTTTTTTCCTTAGTTATTATAAGTTCTTTAATATGAAAATTGTTCATTAATGAATTTGTCTTCTAGTTTGCTATCTGAATCAAATAAAAGTTTGAAAGATAGTTTTTTAGAAATTTTAATACTTACCTTAGATACATTTCTTACTTCTAGATTTCCAGCAGTTGCGCTGACACCTCTATTTTTTGAATCTTTAATTATAAAATCTACCGAAGAATTTTTTGGTAATAGAGCTCCTCTCCATCTTCTTGGTCTAAAAGCGCAGATGGATGTCAATGAAAGTAAATTTGAATTAAGCGGTATAATAGGACCATTTGCTGAAAGGTTATATGCAGTGCTGCCTGCAGGAGTAGCAACCATCACACCATCACATACTAATTCTTTTAACCTTAATTTTTTATTTACATTAATACTAATTTTAGCAGTTAGCCTAGACTGTCTTAGAAGAGAAATTTCATTTATAGCTATTCCTTTATATTTTTCATCTTCAATATTTGTAGCCTCCATAACTAATGGGGAAATTTTAGTTATTACTGCTTTATTTAGCCTATTTAATAGATCAGTTTTGGAATATTTATTCATTAAAAATCCTACTGTGCCTCTATTCATTCCATAAATAGGAATATTATGTGTTCCGTAAGTTTCTAATACATGCAGAATTAAGCCGTCTCCTCCAAGTGGTACAATAACATCAGCTTCTTCTGGTTTTATATTCTTATATAATTTGTTTAATTCTTTTAAAGCTTTTTGAGCGTCTTTTGAGTTTGAGGCAATAAAAGAAACATTTTTAAATTTCATAATGAGGTTACCATTTAATTTTATAAATTTTTACGAAAGTAGCATTTAATATATTAAGTGCAAGAAATATTTATCCACCTGTAACGCTCATATGTCTTGAAACTGCTGGCTCTGATGATCTGCGATTTATTTCAAAGTCATGACCTTTAGGTTTTCTTGAAATTGCTTCCCTTATAGCTTGTTCTAATTTGGCTCCTTGTTTTCCTTGATTAAGAACTTTTCTTAAATTAGCTGAGTCATCTTGTCCAAGGCACATGTATAACATCCCAGTACAGGTCAATCTTACTCTATTACAAGATTCACAAAAATTATGAGTTAATGGTGTTATAAAGCCTAATCTTCCTCCTGTTTCTTTAACTGTAACATATCTTGCAGGTCCGCCGGTTTTGTATTCACTTTGTAATAAAGTAAATTTTTCTTTTAATTTAGCTCTAACCATAGAAAGAGGTAAGTATTGATCAACTCTATTTTCAGTTATCTCTCCCATGGGCATAGTTTCTATTATAGTAAAATCGTGTCCTTCATTATGAGCCCATTTTATCATATCACTTAATTCATTTTCATTCACTCCTTTTAAGGCAACCGCATTAATTTTACATTTTAGACCTGCTTTAGAAGCATCTTTTAGTCCTAATAATACTCTATCTAGGTTTCCCCAACGGGTTATTTTTGTAAAGAGCTCAGGGTTTAAGGTATCAATTGAGATATTTATTCTTCTTACGCCATATTCAAATAATTGATTTGAAAATCGAGATAATTGGCTACCATTTGTTGTAATGGTGAGTTCTTCTAAACCAGACCCAATTTTAGATCCTAAAGATTTTATTAAATTCATAACATTTTTTCTCACAAGAGGCTCTCCTCCAGTAAGACGTATTTTTTTAGTTCCTAGATTAATGAATGCATTACAAAGAGTTTCTATTTCTTCAAGAGATAAAACATCCGATTTTGGAAGAAAAGTCATATGTTCTGCCATACAGTAAACGCACCTAAAATCACACCTGTCAGTTAGAGAAACTCTTACATAAGAAATAGCTCTTCCAAACGGATCCACAAGTGGTTTTATATTGTTTTTATTAAAATTTAAATTTTTATCTAACATAATTTTTATTTTTTAATATTAATCTATATTTGGTTATATACCACTGTATATAGTGGATCAAGAATTACTTTCAATATTTATTATAAAATGTATAATAATTTTCTTACCAATATTATTGTCTTAAAAAAAGAGGATTGCTTTTGTGGTTGATAATAATGTTAATAGAGTTCCTGGAATCACCAGATTAGAAAATGATTCTTGGGAAGATATAAGAACTGGTGTTAAATCATTATGTAATAATTTTCCAGGTGAATACTGGCGCAAATTAGATTCTGATAGAACCTATCCAGAGGAGTTTGTAAAAGCTTTAACGGAGTCAGGTTATCTTGCTTGTTTAATTCCAGAAGAATATGGAGGATCAGGTCTACCTATACAAGCTGCATGTGTAATATTGGAAGAAATTCAAAGGTCAGGAGGAAATGGGGCAGCATGTCATGCACAAATGTATATAATGGGTGCATTGCTTCGATATGGTTCTGAGGATCAAAAAAATAAATATTTGCCTAAAATAGCTTCTGGTAAACTTCGTCTTCAAGCATTTGGGGTAACGGAGCCAGATGCTGGTACTGATACTTTGTCTATAAGAACTAAAGCTGAAAAATCAAAAAATGGGTATATAATTAATGGTCAAAAAGTATGGACAAGTAGAGCTGAATATTCTGATTTAATGTTGCTTTTAGCAAGAACATCAAATAACAAAAATACTAAAAGGACTGAAGGGCTATCTTTATTTATTATTGATATGCAAAAAGCTAAAGATAATGGTCTCACAATTAAGCCAATAAAAACTATGATTAATCATGCGACCACAGAAATATTTTTTGACGATTTAGAAATTTCTGCAGAAAGCTTGATTGGTGATGAAGGAAAAGGTTTTAAGTATATATTAGATGGTATGAATGCCGAAAGAATTTTAATAGCATCTGAATGCATTGGAGATTCAAAGTTTTTTTTAGATAAAATGACTGAATATGCTTCTACCAGGGAAGTTTTTGGAAGACCTATTGGTCAAAATCAAGGTATCCAATTCCCTATTTCAAGAGCATATGCTGAAACTGAAGCAGCAGCTTTAATGGTAGAAAGAGCTGCAAAATTATTTGATAAAAATATGCCATGTGGTACGGAAGCAAATATAGCTAAACTTTTGTCTTCGGAGTCTTCATGGAAAGCTGCAGAAGCAGCTATACAAACTTTTGGTGGATATGGCTTTGCTGAAGATTATGATATTGAAAGAAAATATAGAGAAGCTAGGCTTTATCAAATAGCGCCAGTATCTACAAATTTAATACTAGCTTATATAGGGCAAAATGTTTTAGGTCTTAAAAGGTCATATTAGGAGATATATTTGAAACCGTTAGAAGGAATATTAGTTGTAACTTTAGAACAAGCTGTAGCTGCACCACTCTGTTCATTACGTTTAGCAGAAGCTGGTGCACGCGTCATAAAAATAGAACGTCAAGAAGGGGATTTTGCAAGATATTACGATAAAGATGTTATTGGGAATAGTGCTTATTTTGTTTGGTTAAATAGAGGAAAAGAATCTCTTGTTGCAGATATAAAAAAAGAATCTGACTTATCATTAATTAAAAATATAATAAGTAGAGCAGATGTTTTTATTCAAAATCTTGCTCCTGGAGTATCTGAACGAGTTGGTTTAGGGTCTAAATCTTTAAGAGACTCAAATAGAAGATTGATTACTTGTGATATTTCTGGTTATGGCCAAAATGGAGAATATAGAGATATGAAAGCATATGATTTATTGGTTCAAGCAGAATCTGGTCTTTGTAGTGTCACAGGAACTCCTGAGCAAGAAGGAAGAGTCGGTGTGTCTGTTTGTGATATATCTTGTGGAATGAATGCTCATTCTTCAATTTTACAGGCTTTATATAATAGAGAAAAGACTGACAGAGGAAGCGCTATAGAAGTTTCATTGTTTGATGGAATGGCAGATTGGATGAATGTTCCGTATTTACAAACCAAATATGGAGGTAGATCAGTTAAAAGAGTTGGATTGTCTCATCCAACTATAGCTCCATATGGTGCATATGGATCAAAATGTGGAAAAAAGATTTTAATTTCTATCCAAAATGAAAGAGAATGGGAACAATTATGTACTGCAGTTTTAAAAATAAGTGGTTTAGCTAAAGATATTCGTTTTAATGAACCCATTAAAAGAGTTAAAAATAGAAAAGAATTAGATAAAATAATTTCTGATGAATTTAGAAAATATAAAAAAAATGAATTAGTATTAAGGTTAAGAAAAGAGAAAATTGCTTGTGGAGTTTTAAACTCTATAAAGGATTTAACTCAACATCCTCAATTAAGAAAGGTGAGGTCTAAAATAGGTGATAGTGAGGTAGAATTAATAGCATCTCCATCAATTGTTTTAGGTGAAAAAGAGTTTATTACAAAAGTTCCTGACATAGGTGAAAACTCAAGAAATATTAGAGAAGAATTCGATGGAAAGTAATATAGATATGAATAAATGGATAGGAAAGTCTATTCATTCTGATGATAAAATAGTTGATTATC
>TARA_B100000686_G_scaffold89119_1_pt1 | contig 16988 bp, 17 predicted proteins | sample TARA_B100000686 | Tara Oceans TARA_B100000686 (sample SAMEA2622733) | marine metagenome | biome: marine biome (ENVO:00000447); feature: marine epipelagic mixed layer (ENVO:xxxxxxxxx); material: "saline water (ENVO:00002010), including plankton (ENVO:xxxxxxxx)" | depth 150 m
GTGTTATCTGAGGTTTTTGTTATTGGCGGTATCGTCATTAGACCGCGCAGTCTAAGCTTAGGTAATCCCATGATTTCACGGGCAAGATTAGCAACATTACTTGGTTGAACGCCGTTTTTTTGAGTTTCATTTGCCTGATTTACCTGAATACATACATTTAGTTTTGGTAATTGATGAGGTCGATGGCTATTTAAACGCTCCGCAATTTTTAATCGATCTACGGTATGAACCCATTGGAATTTTTCCGCAATATCTCGGGTTTTATTAGATTGGATTTTTCCAATAAAATGCCAATTTATATTTAAATGCTTTAGACAATATATTTTTTCAAGGGCGTCCTGTAAGAAGTTTTCACCAAAATCCATATGACCCATTCGAGAAAGAGTTTCAACTGCAGCAGTAGTTTGTTTTTTGCTTACAGCAAGAATAGAGATTAACCCCGGATTTCTTCTAGCCATAAGTCGTGAATCTTCCACTCTTTTTTTTACATCAATTAGACGCATTTTTAGTTTATCTTCTTCGCAAGATAGAGGTTTTAAAGAGTTATTCATAAGTTACTTGCATAGGTTGTTGTGCTTAATATAGTTGGTAAGCATCGAAAACTGGACCATCTACGCATACACGTTTCATGGTGGGCCCTTCTGCTGTATTTAATAACACTGTGCATCCGGCACAACCTCCAACACCGCATGCCATAAATTCCTCTAGAGCAAGCTGGCAAGGCAAATCAAAGTCTTTAGCTAAGTCGGCAGTGGCCCTTAGCATAGCTGTTGGGCCGCAACCCATTAATTGAACTTTTTTTCGCTCATCGACCGAAAGGTTTTTTAACCATATGCTAGCAAGTTCCGGTACAAAGCCATTAAAACAGCCTTCATAGTTAGCTTTACTTGCAGCCCTAGAAGGTATTCCCAATCCTTCTAATAGGTCGAAACTGTGTGTTGATGAGGGTGGCATTCCAGACACAGAAATTACGGCATCACTCAAATCAAAAGGGAAAGGAACCTCGGAACCCATCAAGACTAATACCTTAAAGCGGTCATCCTTTAGTAAGCTTTCGGCAAGGAAAATCATTGGGGGTATACCTACACCACCCCCGATAGCAAGGATTAAGGATCTATTTGGGTCAGGTTTAAACCCATTGCCAATAGGACCTAGCATACTGAGCGTGTCACCCTTGATTCTATATTTAAGTGAAGTTAACCCAGCCCCAACTGGTTTATAGAGGAAATCTATCCATCCTTTTTCTTTGTTAGTCCGCATAATAGATAGCGGTCTTCGCATGGAGATGGTTTTATCACAAGTTAAGTGAACAAAGCTTCCTGGTGTCGCATCAGAGGCACATTTGGGTGCGTATACCCGTAAAATATGCTGGTCTCCAGCAAATGATTTTTGAGAGACTACAATTGCTTCTTCCATATAAATTGTATTTCTATTCATTCTATAGTCCAAGGAAGAATTTTCTCAGATTTACGGTTTTAGAGAATCAGTCATATTCTAATCAAGTCTACTATGTATCCATTGTTCAGCAATTAGACAGGCAGCCTGGCTATCAATATGCTCTTTTTTTATCCTATTTTTCATTAAGCCAGATTCTCGATACTCTCTGAGCCGTGATTCCGCAGCACGCGAGGTAAAAGATTCATCTACCCTTGAAACAGGCAAGAAATAACGTTTTTCTAAATTATTGGCAAAGTCATCAGCTTTAGTAGAAATAGTGTTTGATTTGTTTGGGTTAGGTAATCCTACGATTAGTTGTGCTGGATTCCATTCATCTATCAGATTATCCATTTTGTTCCAAGGTAACCTAGACCCAACAACTAAAGTATTGAGTGGAGTAGCTGTTCCAGTTAATAAGTTACCAGAGGCGATGCCTATACGTTTCAGACCAAAGTCATAAGCAATTAATAGATTTTCATTAGCCTTGCTACTCAACGCAACAGCCCTTTGCCAGGTCAGGCATGCCCTGAATAGGTTGAAAGTTGGGAAATGTCTATACCAAGAAGAGCTGCTGCTGCCTTTCGACGCTTTTCGAAAGGCGTGTCAAACAGGATGGTTGGATTAGCAGGAACACTTAACCAAGCATTAGCAGAAAGCTCTGCTTCAAGCTGACCGGCATCCCATCCAGCATAACCTAGAGCAACCAAGCTATCCTGAGGCCCTCTCCCTTGAGCCATAGAATTAAGAATATCCTGGGAGATTGTGACTTTGATTCCAAGGTCGCTAGGACCCAGCGTCTTATCATAGCGTTCGTTAGACTGGTGCAGTACAAACCCCATTTCCTGTTGGATTGGACCACCACCGAGGACTGGCTGTGCTGCTTGTTTTTTATCAATTGCATCGAAGGAGAGTTGGTCAAAAATTTCGGACACTCTCATATCTAAAGGACGGTTAATGATGATACCCATTGCCCCCTTTTCGTCGTGTTTGCAAACGTATGTCACTGTTCCATCAAAATTTGGATCCTTCAAGGAGGGCATGGCAATTAACAAATGATTTTGTAGACCTGTACTCAATTTTTTATACCGCTAACATTTAATTAAATTTGATTATCTCACCGGTTTGCTGACTGTTGCTACGGAATTTTGTCTCCTAACTAATTTTAATCAGCTATTAATTACTTAATATTAGGGAAAAAGCGCCATTCATAGGCAAAACGCAAAGCCTCATGATCTTGCAGCACGGATTCGGGAGGAGGGTCAAATGGTTCTGCCAAGCGTAGAATGTTCAGTGCTGCTTGGTCTATTGATCTATCACCAGAAGAATGCCTTACTACAGTCTCTATTAATTGCCCTTTTGCCCCAATAGTAACCTCTAAGGTTGGATTGACTAGCGTTGGTACATTTTGTTCAGGCAAGTTTTTTGTTCCGATAGCCTCTACCTTGAGTCGCCAGTTGTCGAGATAGGCTGCCAATATAGAATTTTTTATATCCATACTTGCAGATAGCACCTTATTTTCTGGACTCAGGGATGATGCAACTCTATAAGCATCCGTAGTAAAAATATTTTTAGAATTAGTTCTAACAACATTTTCTCTTGTATCAGGTTTCAGATTAGTAAACGTGTTCGTTTTAAATGGGCTTTGTTTTTGTTCGTTTTGATTCGTAGTTAATGTGAGTTTAAAAGAAGGAGAAACATTAGCATTACTAACTGGGTAGTCAGAAAATGTGATTCCAAATATGATGATGGCATGGAATAAAATCGCTATCAAAAAAGTAGAGCCGAACCTATCGGTTAGTGGAGTTTTCTTTAAGTCTCGTGACATTTTTACATCAGTTCTTAGATGTCAATTTATAATCTATTTTTATCTTTTTAGCTTAGTAGCATTTAAGATTAGTTCTCTAGTTTTCTTTCAATAGCTTCTATAAGCATAGCAGCGATGTCTATGCCATATTGCCTATCAAGTTCACGAATTCCTGTCGGACTAGTGACATTTATTTCTGTCAAATAGTCACCAATGACGTCTAGACCTGCGAATATTATTCCTTGTTTTTTTAGAACTGGACCTACTTCAGAGCATAGCCATCGATCTCGTTCTGTTAGTTTGCGACCCTCTGCTTCTGCACCCGCCGCCAGATTTCCTCTAGTTTCACCAGGAGCCGGTATTCTTGCAAGCGCGTATTCCACAGGCTTTCCATCAATCAATAAAATGCGCTTGTCCCCTTCTGAAATTTCTGGAATAAAGCGTTGTGCGAGGGTGAAATTACTTTCATAGGCAGTTAAGGTTTCTATGATTACGTTAGTATTGGGGTCCCCTTCGGATACAACAAATATTGACTGCCCGCCCATGCCATCCAGAGGTTTAAGAACCACTTCTTTTTGTTCTGCTATGAATGATTTAAGTGAATCTTGAGACCTTGTTATCAGACTCGGAGGTGTACAGTGTGAAAACCAAGTGGTGTAAGCCTTTTCGTTTATGTCTCTAAGACTAGAAGGTTTGTTGACTATGAGTGAACCATGGTGTTCCGCCAATTCAAGAATGTAGGTCGTATAAATGTATTCCATGTCGAATGGAGGGTCTTTACGCATCAAAATAGCGTGTAATTTATCAAGACCTTCAGACCAGCTTTCGCCTAGTTCAAACCATGCATCATGATCATCTGACACCGTTAAAATGTTACCTTTTCCTAAAGGTACTCCGTCCCTGACAGACAGATCACCCTGCTGAAAATAGACTAGTTTCCATCCACTACGCTGTGCCGCAAGCAGGATTGCAAGTGTTGTATCCTTTTGTGGTTGAATGGTTTCAATTGGATCCATTACCACGCCTAGAACCCGATTCATTGTTTATGCCCTTGCTCTATTCACTAGCAATGTGTGGAAGTTATGAGTTATGTACAACATCATCAATATTTCAATATAGCGTTTGATCGTATTCTGTCTTAAAAACCAAGTTGAGGCTTGGTTTGCTGTTATTTTAGACGGAAAGGTCTCCCCATAAAAACTGAGCAAGTGTGCAGGCAGCTATAGCCGCTGTTTCTGTTCTAAGTGTTCGTGGACCAAGGCTTAGAATATGAAACCCTGTTGCATTCGCCTCGTCTAGTTCTGAAGGGCTTAAGCCACCTTCTGGTCCGATGAGTATATGTAACTCAGTGAGTTGGTCAAACGTATGACTAAGGTCTTGAAGTGTATTAGAGGTGCTTGGATGGAGCGCTATTCGAGTAGTGTTTGAAGGAATAGCTGTCAATGCCTTTGAAAAGGTTTGTGGAACGTTAATTAAAGGTGGGCAGTGACGCCCACTTTGTTCGCAAGCACTGCGAGAAATTTTTTGCCAGTGTTCTAAACGACGTTTTTTGCGATTTTCATCTAGCCTTATAACACTAAAATTTGAAAGGACTGGTGATATGGATTCTACGCCTAGCTCTACTGATTTCTGGATAATTAAATCCATAGGCTCTGCTTTTATTATCGATTGCAACAGGTGCAGCTTGAGAGGAGAGGAAGGAATAGCTTTTGCAGAACCAGTTATTTGAACTTTAGAGCCTGTGCGCGTTAGCGTTTCTATTACCGCGTATTTTTCATCTCCTAAACCATTAAAAAGAACCAACCTATCTCCCGAGCGAAGTCTTAATACTTGCCGAAGGTAATGGGTCTGATTGGCGTTTAAGTTAACAGTTCTAGTTGTAAGTTTATTTTCTATAAACAGTCGAGGTATGCGTTTTCTGTTTATCTTTCGTGTTGCCATAAAACCTCTGTTGATCCATTTTTACGGCATAACACCCTTGCAGCAACAAATAAGAGATCTGAAAGGCGATTGAGGTATTTGAGCAGATTGGGATTTAATGGTGATTGTTCCATGAGCGCCCATCCCACACGTTCAGCACGACGACAAATAGCTCGTGCAAGGTGGCAGTTAGCGCCAACTCGATTACCACCTGGGAGTATGAATTCCTTTAGAGGCGGGAGATTTTCATTCAGTTTATCTAGTTGATTTTCCAACCAAACAATTCGCTCTAAATCTATTGCGCTGTAGTCTGGAAGTGAAAGTTCTGCGCCCACATCAAAAAGATCATTTTGGACTCTGATTAGAATACTGCGGAGCTCTGCTGGAACTGAATCTTCGCTTAGCACTATACCAATGGCACAATTTGCCTCATCTACCGTTCCTGATGCTTCGATACGTAGGTCATGCTTTGCCACACGATTACCATTGGCAAGGCCAGTAAGGCCATCATCCCCTGTTCGTGTATAGATTTTTGTTAGCCTATTGCCCATTTTTTGCCACCATATAATAAATAATACTCTTTGCTGGCAGCCGGAGTGTTACTTAGATTATTAATTTTAACCTGTTCGGAGTCACTAGAATTTATTACAACAGGGTTTTTATCTTTAAAATTAAGTTGATGATCAGATCAAAAAAAACCCGGCGTTGGACGCCGGGTGAGATTATATTGTTATCGGAGTTAACGATTTCAATGATGCGGCCCAGCTGCTGGTTCTAGCACTATTATTATTAGCTTTTTAAAGTGGTATAACCGTTATTTTTTATTGCAGCCGGTATTTTCTTGTTTTTCTTCTAATTCTTCTTTTTATTCTCACCTCATAATCTACCAGAAGCTGACGCCATTACGCAAAGCTATGTAACCAATTGTTTTTTATAGACTCATTACTATTTGGAGAATCGATCTAATCATCAGGGTATACCCTTATATGCTAGGAAAAGCCTAAAAATGGCTGCTTAGGGTGTTTTCAGGAGCATTTCGCGGTCTATCCATACACCATTTTTGACGATGGACTCGATAGTTAGACTATCTTGGATCCGCACTAAGGGATTACCGCTCAGAAATACAAAATCCGCTAATTTACCTGGTTCAATAGTTCCAAGGTCTTGGTTTAGGCCTAACGCCGCTGCGGACTCAGCAGTAGCAAATCGCAAGATCTGATCATTAGAAAGGCCGGCCTCAGCTAGTAGAGCAAGTTCAGCATGTAGACCTAAACCGTAGGGCACCTCAGGCGCATTACTTCCTGTACCTATATGTCCACCAGCCTTTACTAGGTCTGCAATTACCGTTTGTAGGTTATCCAAAGACATGTTGGTATCTATACTACTTTGCCATTTAGCCCGTTCATCTGCTGAGAATATTAGTAAATAAGCAGGATCTCTACTCCAAGACCTATCATTAGAAGCCAATCGGTGAAAGCCCCCAAATGCCACAAGTGCAGGGGTTAAAAAGGTTTGTGAATCAGTCAGCATGCTGAGTACGTCCTGATAAGCTTTGTTCGTTGCTGATAGTTCAAGGCTGTAGGAACTGTCGTGTAATCCACCTAAATGTTCTATTCCGTTAATACCGTAACGTGCACTTGGAAATAGACTTTCGGAAAAGATTGGTAAACCCCGTTTTTCTACCAGACTGATCGTTTTTGGTGCAAATTGTTCTGGGTGGCCACGATAGAATTGGAAAACATTGGCTTCTTGGACTACCCCAGTTAATGTTGTCTTAGAATCAGTCGATACTGGGGCTGTAAGCAGTAATTTTGGTCCAGGCGTGGACTTATTAGACCAGACAGTTCTTCGTTCAATGCTTTCATTCCATTGGTCCCAGTCGGTGACTAGTTCGCGAACAGTTGTTACTCCATAGGCTAACCAAGCCCGTCCTGCGCGTTCACTTGATATATCTGGTGGGTGGGCATGCAGATCAATCAATCCTGGGATGAGAGTGTAATCTTTAGCATCAATAACTGTGTCAGGCAGTGGTTGAGTGCCCCTAGGGACTACAGCAATTATGCGTTCTCCAGCCACATGAATATCAACATATCGGCGGTATTTTTTTTGTATACCATCAAATAGTCGATCCACCTGAATAGCATAGTTTTCAGAATTTTCTGGTGAAAGCTTTGAACTTTCAAGGGTCAGATTATGTTGACTATGAGCGCGGTTATATACAGGGACACTAGCTACAAAAGGAATAGAATCTCGGACTGTTCCTGCTAGTTGTCGTTTCCAAATACCGCCGTCAGCGGCATATATGAATTCACTAGGGGATATCCATCCTGACCGAAAACCGAATACGTCTTCTCCCTGAGTTAAGGGTTTTAGAATCAATTCGGTATCTAGTAACAGCATTGTTAAGTGGCTTTGATCAGGAGATGGTTGCTCATTAAAGACAATTACGCCACCGCCAGGACGCCATGAAGGCCCGCGTAATGGGTGTTGTGTGCTAAAAAGCTCTGTTGAGATTCCCTCTTGTAGTAGGTTTAGAGACCAGTTTTTTTGATTTGCTTTGACATAGACTATTTCGTCTCGTTCTGAGACAGCAGGGAATGAAGCAATTCCCGAGTCATTAGTTAGCTGTTCGAGCTCTTTAGTGAAAATATTGATTCGCCAAATATTGCTCTGATCTATTAGAGATGAAGAAAAAACAACCCAATCCCCATTAACTGAAAAGTCTGGGTCAGTCTCATTATGCTCAGTTTTTGTTAACTGATGTTGTGTGCCTTCCTCTAGGTCTGCAATCCAGAGATCCCACTGAAGATTCTCCTCACGCTGATAGACAATCATTTTCCCGTCGCGTGAAAATCTAGGGTTACGAGCAATACTGGTTGGAGGAGTCAGTGGAATTGCTGTCCCACCACTCAAGGGTAAACGCCAAAGCTGGCCTGTTAAATCTATAACAAGGAAGGACTTATCAGGCGATAGGGAAACCGCAATATTAGTGCCTTGAGTAAGATTGATTACATGTTCTTGAGCCTGTCCTATAGAGCTTATCAATAGAGCAAGCACCAACCAAAAGAATGTGCCTTGCCTCATGTTTCACCTTCAGCACGTATTTCTATATTTGTTATTTTTCCAAGCTGGAATCTATAGTGAATGAGAATAGGTTGACAACAAACAAAACAATCTTCGATATATTCTTGCTCGTCAACAGATATATCAAGAACTATGTTGATTGTTTCACCGCAATATGGACATAGAATATTATGTTCATGATTTATCATGATGGAGCGCTTAAGGTTGCAGATATCCTGACTTCCAATCACTAGCTTGAAAGGTATAAGCATCTATAGGTGAAAGAGTGCGTTCATAACGTATACGATTATGAAAACGTCCAGTACCCTCCGTCCAAAGCTCAATGGCTGCAAACCATAATCTATAGCCCCCCCAGAATGGTGGACGAGGTATGCATGATTTATTTAAATCTAATCCATTGAAGGCTATATCAGTGGGGTCCGGCAGTTTCAGATCTCGAGCCTTATCTTTAGCTCGACGCACAAGGTCTATCGGATTAGCAAGAGACTTGCTTTGTTCGCTTACCCAGGCATTAAGTTGGCTATGCCAAGGACGTGTCATGAAATACTCGTTACTTTCCTTAGCAGGACTTCGGACTGCTTCTCCTTCTAGACGAACCTGTTTTCCCAGTTGATCCCAGTGCATTACTGCGGAGACAGTGGAATTGTTGCTGATATCAATGCCTTTTTTTGAACCATAGTGGGTGTAGAAGACTCCGAACCCTTTATTCACAGACAAGTCTTTTAACAAGACAACCCTAGCCGAGGGTTGCCCAGATGTGTTTACTGTAGCTAGCGTCATAGAATTTGGATGTCGCTGTATGCCCTTTTGAGTAGCCTCTTTAAGCCACTCATCAACCACTTGAACTGGATCTTCCTCAGGAGTAATTGGGAGTGGAGGATTCATTTTATGGGCATTCCCGAGACTTTACGCTAGAGCTGCAGCATGGAATCGAAGGTGATCTTCGATAAAGGTACTCACAAAAAAGTAACTATGATCGTATCCAGTTTGTTCTCTGTATACCAGCTTTTGGCCGGAAGCTTCACAAGCTACTTTTAAGTCATTTGGCCTTAATTGGTCCAGAAAGGGATCGACATTTCCTTGGTCAATGAGGAGTGTATGGTGAGAAGAGTTTTGACTTATGACTTTACTTACATCGTATTGGCGCCAGAGTTCCTTATCATCGCCTAGATATGTTCTTAATGCTTTACTACCCCATTCCGACTGACTAGCAGTACAGATAGGTGCAAATGCAGAGACTGATGCATATTGATCAGGATGTCTTAACCCGGCTAATAAAGCTCCATGCCCCCCCATCGAATGCCCGCTTATGGATTTGCGTTTTGCATCAACGGGAAGAAAAGAGTTTACTGTGGTGACTAGCTCCTGAGTTACATAATCATACATTTGATAGTGAGGGGCCCAAGGGTGTTCTATAGCATTTACATAAAAACTGGCCCCAGTGCCAATCTCCATATGTTCATCCTCACCAGGAAGATTAAGTCCGCGTGGGCTGGTATCAGGGATGATAAGCGCAAGTCCAAGCTGCGCAGCAAAACGTTGAGCACCAGACTTTAAAACAAAATTTTCTTCCGTGCAGGTCAGCCCAGAAAGCCAGTACAAAGCCGGAACAGGTCGTTGAGCAGATTGTTCTGGTAAAAATACAGCAAAACGCATTGTACAATCACAAGTTGTTGACTCATGTTCGTATGTGCGTTGAAGTCCATTAAAGCTCTTTACTTCGGTAACAAGTTGGGGATCATTAATCACTGGATACTCCATCAATCCTTTTAATAAGTCGCGCCTCGGCGCATGTTAATAGATAGTAGTAGTTTGTGTCTTTAAAGCTTATGGACTTGCGTCAATCCTGTTCAACAGGTACAAACCGCAGCCATGGGAGTAACTCATGAACCTTAATCAACTTCGCGAACGTCTCTCTGCTGTAGACAGAGACCTCATTTCGCTGATTGCGCAACGGCAGGCTATCGTAGCGGAAATTGGCAAAAATAAAATTAGCACTGGAAAGGCTACCCGAGATTATGCTCGCGAGCGGGAAGTATTAGAGAGCACTAGACAACAGGCACAGTCATTAGGATTGGACCCAGAAGTGGCCGAACATGTAATGACTGAACTTATCCGAGCATCATTAGCGCACCAGGAGCGCTCGCGTGTAGCAGCTGAGAGCACAGGCGCAGGTAAAACAGCGCTGATTATAGGGGGCGCTGGAAAAATGGGAGGATGGATGGCTGAATTTTTGGCATCGCAGGGTTATCAGGTTGAGATAGCAGACCCCTTAGAAGCTGAACTTCCTTTCCCGCAGATTTCGGATTGGACTCAAAGCAAGCTCGAACATGAAATTATTGTCGTGTCCGTTCCAATCAGCAGAACAAGTGAGATTCTCAGCTTACTTGCGGATAGGCAACCGAGCGGTTTGATTGTCGATGTGGGTTCTTTAAAAACCCCTCTTGAAGAGGGGTTCAAATCACTTGTAAAGTCTGGTTGTCGTGTAACATCAATTCATCCAATGTTTGGTTCTGATACACGATTGTTATCAGGGCGTCATGTAATTTTCGTTGATGTGGGGGTAAAGGAGGCAACGAAACAAGCTCAATCATTGTTTGCTTCTACTACGGCAGAGCTAATCAACATGAGCTTGATTGAGCATGATCGACTAATTGCCTATGTGCTCGGTCTTTCTCATGCTCTAAACTTAGCATTCTTTACGGCTTTGTCTGAAAGTGGCGAGCTCGTTCCTCATTTAAAAAAACTCTCCAGTACTACTTTTGATGCACAGTTAAAAGTTGCGAGTAGAGTCGCTAAAGATAATCCCCAACTATATTTTGAAATCCAAACACTAAATCATTATGGACATGCTCCGCTGGAGGCTTTACGGGCAGCAACTAGACGTATTCAGACACTAGTGGAATTAAATGATGAAGATGGCTTCATTGCCTTAATGGAAGCAGGTAAAGATTATTTAGATCTTTTGGCTGATTAATAGATATGAGGGGCAGTAATAAATTTGATTCTGGGTTGTCGGTATAAATAGACCGCTCAACCTGGAGTTATAAAAAATAAAACCTTGATTGGAGGGTAATGGATCGGATTGACAAACAAGGCTATCGCGAAAATGTTGGAATCATTGTGACCGATAGTGTTAGCCGCGTGCTTATTGGTGGGCGCACTGATAAAAGTGGTTGGCAGTTTCCCCAAGGGGGGATCAAGCAGGGAGAGACTGCCGAGAAAGCTATGTATAGGGAACTTAATGAAGAGATTGGCCTTGGTCCCGATGATGTTGAAACGTTAGGGTGGACTCAGGATTGGCTAAAATATCGTTTACCAAAGCGCTTTATTCGACGCGATCAGACACCAATTTGCATTGGTCAGAAGCAGAAATGGTACCTATTAAAATTAACTGCTACTCCAGGGCATGTGCGTTTTGATATGACGAAAGATCCTGAGTTTAATCAAAGTCGTTGGGTAGATTATTGGCGACCGGTAAAAGAAGTGGTTTACTTTAAGCGACAAGTTTATATGCGTGCTTTGCATGAGTTAGGACCGTTCGCTTTCCCTAAGAATGGGGCTCCTCCACCCCCATCCTGGTGGCCAAGGCAATGGCAAAAGGTGCTCCGAGGCAGCCATTGAGTTAGTCTATATAATGATAATTTAGAGTCAGGCATTCAAGCAGGTTGAATTTTTAGAAAAACCAGAAGTTTCTGGTATTCACTCCAAAGTTTTTAGGATATAAAAATGGACAATGTAAGCTCCATTCCGGAATCACCACCACTGAACTTTACTGTAGCAGCGGCGGAGAAAGTCGGACAGCTAATTGAGCAAGAGGGCAATGCTGAATTGAAATTACGCGTATATATTTCAGGTGGCGGCTGCTCAGGATTTCAGTATGGTTTTACCTTTGATGAAGCCATATTAGATGGTGATACAGAGATAGAAAAGCTAGGAGTTAAACTATTGGTTGATCCAATGAGCGTCCAATATCTTGTTGGAGCAGAGATTGACTATCAAGAGGATCTCTCGGGAGCTCAGTTTATTATTCGGAATCCTAATGCATCTACGACTTGTGGTTGTGGGTCCTCATTCTCGGTTTGAGCTCTCCCCATTTGTTTTAAGCCTTGCTGTCAAATGTGGTACTGCAAAAAAATCCACTAGAGGCCATAGTATATGCCCCCAAGAGGTGCGGCATGGGATGCTCCCGTTACCGTTGGGATATTCCCTGGTTTTTTATGCAATCGATTCCGTGCTAGCCAAGCGAATAGAACTGCCTCTACCCACTGAGGTTCAATGCCATAAGTGCTGGTAGTTTTAATGTGAGCATCTGGCAATAGAACTGAAATACGCTCTATTAGAACTGTATTAAAAGCTCCGCCACCACACAAGATTACACATTTTGGGTCAGCTCCAGATGCATCAATAGCATCAGCAATTGTTGATGCAGTTAGTTCAGTAAGGGTTGCTTGAATGTCTTCATCAGCAAGGTTTTCTTGAACTTTCTGAAGGGTATTTTTAAGCCATGTAGGATTAAAGTATTCAAGCCCCGTTGATTTTGGCGGAACAGCAGTAAAATATTTATCAGTTTTCAGTAGTGCTAATAAAGATTCGTTGATCTGACCCGTTTTTGCCCAAGAACCATTATTATCAAATGGTTTTCCTCTGCATAGAAGAGACCAATTGTCTAATAATGTATTACCTGGGCCAGTATCGAAACCAATGAGTGGTTGTTTCGGATGAAGAATAGATACATTCGCAATTCCTCCAATATTAACAACCACTCGTGACTCATCCGGAGTAGCGAAATACCAATGATGGAAAGCTGGTGCTAGGGGTGCTCCCTGGCCTCCGAGAGCCAAGTCCATGTTTCTAATGTTGCCAATTGTGGTAATTCCAGTTTTTGCGGCAATCGTACTGGGATCTCCGATCTGCATGGTAAATGCATTAGGAGAAGCTGGTTTATGAAAAACAGTGTGTCCTGAATGTCCAACAGCAATAACCTCATTAGCATTAAATGAGCTTGATGCTAAGAGGCTGGTAATACACTCGGAGAAAAAATGTCCGACAGCTACGTCTAATTCCCCTAATTCCTGAAGAGAAATTTGGGGTTGTTGAAGGATGCCTAAAATTTTTTTGCGGAGCCCATTAGGATAAGGAGTGGTTGCGGCATGATGAACTTGCACGCGTTTTTCATTGAATTCGACCAAGACAACATCTATGCCATCCAAGCTTGTTCCGGACATCACACCTATAAAAAGATCGCGCATACTAGTAGCTTACCGCAGCGTTCGCTCGGCGTGAGCATTTAGGTTTAAAGTTAGTTCGATACGGCCGTGAATTCTGGGGGTCGATATACATCTAACTGCTGCCAAAGTGGAGCAGTTAGGTTATCAAATTCTTCGCGATATTCAGAAGAAATTGGATCTGCAGGAGGTAGTGCAACGGTGCGTGGATTCCGGTGAATGTCATTAACCCTGTACTCATAATGCAGGTGAGGTCCTGTTGCGAGACCAGACATGCCCACAAAACCTATCGTTTGTCCTTGCGTAACTCTGCTGCCCACCCGTATTGATGCAAACCGAGACATATGAGCATAGAGCGTAGTGATATTACCCCCATGCTGGAGGATGACAGTATTGCCATATCCATTTCTTGCGCTTCGAAAAATTACTTTTCCGTCACCTGCAGCCTTGATAGGAGTTCCAGTTGGTGCCGCATAGTCCACGCCCCTGTGCGCGCGGATAGTGTTAAGTACGGGATGTCTACGATTAGGGTCAAAATTAGAGCTGATTCTGGTGAAATCTACTGGTGCTCTAGTAAAAGCCTTACGTACGCTTAGACCTTCAGGGGTGAAATAGTCGGCAGTACCATCAGTGACGCCAAGAAAACGTGCTGCTCTGAACGGGGTGCCTTGGTTAATAAACTCAGCAGCAATGATATTTCCATCTGTGAGTTTTATTCCATCTCGCCAGAGCTCTTCATAGATAATTGTGAACCGATCTCCAATGCGTACATCCTGGATAAAGTCTATATCCCATTGAAAAATACCCGCCATATTCATTGTTATGGCATCAGCAACGCCGGCTTCTTGGGCAGCTTCAAATAGGGAGCGCTGAATATTGCCGTGTGCATTAACCAAGCGCAACTCAACCTCTCTTTTAATAATTTCAGCCGTGAAGCCTTGAGCTTCTTTAGTTATTTTTAAAAGATTGATTTCATCGATTTCACGAGCGAGACTAATTACTCGCTCTTCTTCATGACCGACTAATATCTCATCGCCTGGAAGCAAAATGCGTAGATGATCCGCGGCCTGTGGGAGACGGGCCATCACGCTAAGATCGCCAAGGCTAAGGTTATGGCGTCGAAATAGTTCCTCTAAGGTTTCGCCCTGACCAACCCTTAAGGTTACTGATTTATCTTGGGTATTATTCTGTATTAGGGCGGGTTGAATGTCTTCGATTTGAGTTGGCGGAAGCAGTGGGGACAAAGGTTCTACACTTGGTTCTGGCATATAAGCCGTTTCACTTATAACTTGAGCGTAGTCGCTCTCAAATGCAAAAAATAACGTTATTGCGAGAATTGGAATGAATAGGCCACATAGAAACAATGACCAGTGACGCTTCGTGGCCACAGGAATTTTTTCTGTTCTATTTTTATAGTTGTGGCGAATACCACCAAAATATGGTTTCACAAATTACTCAATAAGAAGCCGTACGTACTCTAACGATTTCAATTATACCCGTCAAAACTAGTTTATTTTCATAGAGCTAACAGATATTGTGCAAGCATACTTTCTGCAATTAAGGCCTTTAAGAGATTATTTCAGCAAGCTATTCATAATGGCTTGGTACACTTGCTTAGATCGATGTCGACCGCTTTCATCAGTTGATTTATGCTGCAGATGACTCGTATACCCAAATAGTTACAGGGAACTCAAACCAAAAAATGTCCAGAATTGAAAAAGCAAATATCCTTTCCAGACAGCAACAGGTTGCTGAGTTGGGGAGAGGTGTTGAAGAAATTCTGCTAGAGAGCGAGTTGATAGAACGTCTTGCAAATGGTTCGCCGCTCAGTGTAAAAGCCGGCTTTGATCCAACCGCACCAGATTTGCATCTTGGCCATACGGTTCTGCTCAATAAGATGCGCCAATTCCAGGAGTTTGGGCATAAGGTTATTTTTTTAATAGGTGATTTTACTGGGATGATTGGTGATCCTTCGGGCAAAAATGTAACCCGGCCCCCGTTAACTCAGGAGGAAATAAAGGAGAACGCTAAAACTTATAGGGATCAGGTGTATAAGATTCTTGATCCTGATAAAACAATTCTTGATTTTAATTCTAGGTGGATGTCCAAAATGGATGCATCCAGCTTAATTCACCTTGCCTCAAAGCATACAGTAGCAAGAATGTTAGAAAGAGACGATTTTCATACTCGCTATGTCGAGGGGAAGCCTATAGCTATCCATGAGTTTTTGTATCCACTAATCCAGGGGTACGATTCTGTTGCATTAAAGGCGGATGTTGAACTCGGCGGCACTGATCAGAAATTCAATCTCCTTGTTGGGAGGCAGCTTCAGCAGGCCTATGGGCAAAACCCCCAAATCGTATTGACTGTTCCGCTGCTAGAGGGACTAGATGGCGTAAATAAGATGTCCAAGTCATTGGGGAACTATATTGGTATTAACGAGCTACCTCTGGAGATGTTTGGAAAGTTAATGTCTATCTCCGATAAGTTGATGTGGCGTTATTTTGAGTTGTTAAGCTTCCGGTCTTTAGAGGATATTAAAGACCTTAAAGCTCGCGTAAAAAAAGGGGAAAACCCTAGAGATATAAAGTTTCTTTTAGCGCTTGAAATTGTAGGCAGGTTTAATGGTATGGCTGCAGCTGATCAGGCGAAAAAAGAATTTATTGCTCGTCACCAACATGGAGCAGTTCCAGAGAATCTTGACGAAATAACTATCAGTTCTGCTGAGCAAAGTTTGGGTATTGGACAAGTTCTTAGAGAGGCTGGTTTAGCTGCCAGTAGCTCAGAGGGATATAGGTTAGTTAAACAGGGCGCAGTGCGCAGGGATGGCGAACATATTCGAGATCCTAAAGTTGTATTACCGGTTGATGGTACCGCAGCGGTATTTAAGGTAGGAAAACGGAAGTTTGCACGAGTGACATTGCGATTGAAGGTAAAGAATTAAATTAAATACCCAGTTCTGCTTGCCAGTACTTTCACAACGCGTATAATTCCGCGCCCCGGTTCAGGTAATTACCCCTGATTTATTCTCTAGGCCACTTTCTAGCTTGGAGGATTGTAGGATGTGGTATATAGTTGATCGGTTGGGAGGTTTAAACCCTCGTAGTTTGCTCTTTAACAGTTAGACTCAAGCAACTTGTGTGGGCGCTCGTACCTTTAGTAATAGGTGTAAGAGCGTCTACTTGAGGGGTGCTCTGCACCCCGAAAGAAAGCGTTCAGGACTCAAGCCTTTAAAATTGAAGAGTTTGATCCTGGCTCAGATTGAACGCTGGCGGCATGCTTAACACATGCAAGTCGAACGGTAACAGACCGCTGTGATCCCTTCGGGGTGAACTTGGTGCTGACGAGTGGCGAACGGGTGAGTAATACTTAGGAATCTGCCCAGTAGCGGGGGACAACCCGGGGAAACCCGGGCTAATACCGCATACGCTCTACGGAGGAAAGCGAGGGATCTTCGGACCTCGCACTATTGGATGAGCCTAAGTCGGATTAGCTTGTTGGTGGGGTAATGGCCT
>TARA_B100000686_G_scaffold141843_2_pt1 | contig 16980 bp, 14 predicted proteins | sample TARA_B100000686 | Tara Oceans TARA_B100000686 (sample SAMEA2622733) | marine metagenome | biome: marine biome (ENVO:00000447); feature: marine epipelagic mixed layer (ENVO:xxxxxxxxx); material: "saline water (ENVO:00002010), including plankton (ENVO:xxxxxxxx)" | depth 150 m
TACTGAAGATTTCACGCTACCAGTTGCAAGGCTACCACTCTCTGTAATTCCCAAATGAAACGGGTACTCTACTTTTGATGCCATAAGTCTATATGCTTGGACTGTTTTCATGACATCAGATGCTTTCAATGAAATCTTTGTATTGTGAAAGTTTCGCTTCTCTAACATACCTATGTGTCGTAAACCGCTCTCTACCATCGCTTCTGGAGTAGCTCCTCCATATCTATCTAGCAAATGTTTTTCTAAGGAACCCGCATTTACGCCTATGCGTATCGAAAGACCGTGATCCTTTGCTGCAGAGACAACTTCTGTAACTCTATCTTCACCATTTATATTTCCAGGATTAATTCTAAGACAATCCACGCCCGCTTCAGCCGCCATGATTGCAAGTCTATAATCAAAATGAATATCTGCAACTAAAGGAGTTTTGGTTTCTTTTCTTATTTCTTTTAGACCAGCAACAGATTTTTCATCAGGAACAGCAAGCCTTATAATTTCGCAACCAGCTTCTTCCAGTGAATGAATTTGATCTACTGTTGACTTCACATCATACGTGAAAGTGTTGCACATTGACTGCACAGAAATTGGAGAATTCCCTCCAATCACGACATTTCCTACATTAACTTCAGTGGTCTTTCTTCTCTTGATCCCATAGTCATCTGGATCAATACAACTAGAAGGAGTGTCCGTTGTATTTTCTATCATGTTCAGACTAAGACTATCTAATTTTTCGGTCTGGAATACATTATCGTTAAATGGCTCAAACATTATTCATCCTAAATTTTTATTTTTTGTCTTTATATACCTTTATTTGCTTCTTCTCACCACCAAAAAAGTAATAGACACTATCTTTATAAGTCGCAAAAACCATTAAGGAAATTAGAAGGAATAGACCTATTTGAGATAAAATTTCTCTAGTTTTAATACCTACAGGTTTGCCTTTTATAAATTCTATAAAGAGAAAAACAATATGGCCACCATCTAAAACAGGAATAGGTAAAAGATTCAAAATTGCTAGATTTACACTCAGTAAAATAGTAAACCATACCAAATAACTTAATCCTCTGTTTGCCTGTTCCTTTGCCATTACTGAAATACGTATTGGACCACCGATATCGGCAGGTATAGAACGAGTAATCATTCCATAAAGAGAATACACTGTCATTTGAACAATAGTTATATTCTGAGTAATACTCTTTTCAAATGATTCGATAAAACCGTATTTCATAATCACAGAACCGGGACCACTTCTAATTCCAATCATTGGTCTTTGCATTTTAGTACCATCTGGTGAAAGTAAAGTCGGAGTAACCTTTAGTTCTAGAATCTTTCTTCCACGCCTTACCCTAATATCTAATTCTTTTCCTGGATTTTTTACTACAGTCCTAACTAGATCTGACCACTTTGAAATACTTTTATTGTTAATGCCAATAATGACATCGTTCTTTTGTAATTTTGCAATTTCAGCAGGAGATCCCTTCATCACACTGCCAATATTCGTGCCAGCTACAGGGAAGCCAAAAAAATGCAGCCCCCAACTAAGTACTATCGCAAAGATTATATTGAACAAAGGACCTGCAAAAACGACCAAGAATCTTTGGTATACAGGTCTGGAAAAGAACATTTTTTCTGGAGGAATATCATCTTCACTAGATTCCCCATCGCTAGGTGGACTCTCCCCCATTAACTTGACATATCCACCAAGTGGTATAAGTGAAATGCGATATTCTGTTTCACCTCTTTGAGTTCCATATATTTTTGGACCAAAGCCTAGAGAGAATCGCTCTACTCCTATGCCAAAATATTTAGCTAAAAGATGATGTCCTAGTTCATGAATAAAAACTAAAGCGCCTAAAACTACAAGAGCCCAAAAAATAGTTTGACTTGAATCAGTTACAAGACTGTAAAAATAATCGAACATAATATTCCTTTTTTAAAAATCAAATTCAATAACGGATTACATCAATGTTTTCAGGAATTGTAAATTCGAAAACATTGTCCTCGATATCTTCATTTTCTACTAAATTCAGAAATTCAAATTTGCTGACATTGTCCATGCTATCTGTATACTCGAATACATGGATCTTGTAATCAAAAGAGTCTATATGTATTTTTAAAAATTTGACTCCAATCTTTGCAAACTTTTGATTAGATTTTTTTGGAACTAACTTGAGAATCAAAGGCTTTCTATTTTTCCAAAACTTATCTCTTTTCATCTTAGTATCAACTAAACTTATTTCAAACTCATCTGTTAAGTTTATTTTCTTTGACAAAAAAATAATCGGATTTATATTTTGTTTAGATAAGGAAATCTTTCTATGTAAAACTTGCTTAAACTTTGGAGTGTAAATCCATACAGAATCTTCATTGCTAACAAATACTTGCTTCTGTGGTTTTGTATATTGAATTTTTATTTTTTCTGGTTTTTTGATGTACAAAAATCCCCTAGAAGTAGTTCTGGCACCGAGAGATTTAATGAAATTTTTCTGTTCAAACTCTGAACGAATTGATATCGTTTTATTCAGCCTATCCTGAACTTTTAGGATAATTGTAGATAAGGTCATCTCATTAGAAATAACCACTGAATTGAAGCAAAATATAAAAATAGCTGAAATTAAAACTGTAAATCCAATTTTCATTTCTCATCTAACCTAACTTGCATATCTGGAAATAAAAAACCTTCAGGGATAGATTCTATATCTAACTTATAATTTGTCTTCCTGTCCTCCAGATACACCTTATTCTCAGCTATTAATCTAACAGCCATTGGGTAGATCTTATGCTCAAATCTCAGAATTTTTTGTGTTAGAGTATCTAGATTGTCATCAGGAAGAATGGGAACAGACGCTTGCATTATTATTGATCCGGTATCCACTCCTTCGTCTACAAAATGTACTGTGCATCCGCTTATTCTCACCCCAGAATCCAGAGCTTGTTTTTGAGCATTTAACCCTGGAAAAGATGGGAGCAACGAAGGATGAATATTAACTATCTTCCCTATAAATCCCTTCACAAAATAATCTGGAATGATTCTCATAAAACCGGCGCAACAAATCAAATCTATGCTTTGTTTTTTGAGTTCACTAGCTAAATTATTGTAATTACTCTTATCTTTAAAATCATATGTCACAGTTTTGATTTGAGCCTCTTCTGCTCTCTTCAATGCATAGGCATTTTTGTTATCAGAAACAACTAATGAAATTTCAGCTGGATAGGAAGAAGATTTACTTGCATCTATTAACGCCTGCAAATTTGAACCATTTCCTGAGGCAAGAACAGCTAATTTGAAGATATTAATATCAGACATTATAGATTTATTCCGCTGATCAAAACTTTCTCACCATTAAATTCTTTATTTATTACTTCCCCTATAATTTCATGTTCAATGTTTTTTGCATTCAATTCATTAATTGAGTTTTCATAAATCTCTTTGTCTAAAACAAGAACCATACCTATTCCCATATTAAAAGTTCTAAACATCTCTTTTTTATCAATAGGTCCTTCGTTTTCCAAGAACTGGAATATTGATGGATAATTCCATTTAGAAGTGTCAATTTTTGCCTGCAATCCATCAGGCAAAACCCTTGCAACATTCTCTAGCAAACCACCACCAGTAATATTTGCTGAAGCGTGCAAACTTCCAGTATATTTAAAAAATTTAATTTCTTCAGAATAAATCTTTGTTGGCTCTAAAAGTATATCAATAAGAGGTTTCTCTAAACCTGTATATTGTTTTGTTAAATCAAATCCTTCTAATACTTTCCTTACCAAGGTATAACCATTGCTATGTATTCCAGATGATAATAGGCCGATAAGCAAATCTCCATTTTCTACTTTTTCTTTTCCTAAAATGTTATCCTCTTCAACCACACCTACTGAAAAACCAGCTAAATCATAGGTATTTTCCTCATAGAGATCAGGCATCTCTGCAGTTTCTCCTCCAAGAAGAACGCAACCAGAACTGTTGCATCCATTGATAATTCCTTCTAATACTTTTTCTAAATTAGATTTGTTGATTTTTCCAGTAGCAATATAATCCAAGAAAAACAGCGGCTCTGCTCCAGTTGTCAAAAGATCATTGACACACATTGCGACAAGATCTATGCCTATAGTGTTATGAATTCCAGAGGTATGTGCATAAATAAGCTTAGAACCAACACCATCAGTCCCTGAAACCAATACAGGTTTTTTATATTTAGAATCTAATTTAAATAATCCTGCGAAGTTAGAAAGATCATTGTTTTTCATATTCGCAATAGAAGAAAAGTTTTTTTTCATAAGAGAAGAAATAGAACTTGTAAATTCATTTGCGTTATCAATATCTACACCGCTATCTTTATAAGATATTTTCTTATTCATTTTGACAAACTTTCTTTATACAAAGAATTCTTCTTTCAGAACCTTGGCAATTTCTATATTCATTCTATGACCACTTTTTTCTGCGTAAATTTTACCTGTAATAGGCGCTCCAGCTAAAGAGAAATCTCCAAGCAAATCTAGGATTTTATGTCTAACAAATTCATTCTTGTATCTTAGTTCAGTATTCACAACTTTCTCATCATCTACAAGAACAACATTCCCCCAACGACCACCTTCTCCGAGACCCATTTGCTCAATTGAATCTAGAGCAGAAACAAAATTAAATGTTCTAGCCGGAGCAATTTCTGATTTATATGAATCAATATCTTTTTGCGTATATGTAAAACTCTGGATGCCTATAGGCTTTGGATAATCCAACTTATAAGTAATTTCAAAATTGTCTGATGGTTCTATCTTTATATATCCATCGTCTGAATTTATTTTTCCCACTTCGTAAATCTTATCTATGACTATATGATTTATTGATTTGTTCTGCTGTATAATTAAAGCCTTCTCAATTTCTTCACAAAAAATTATTGATGAACCGTCCATAATCGGAACCTCAGCCCCAATTTTTATTAATAAATTTGTAATTCCATATGCATAAAGAGCACTCATAAGATGCTCTATTGTCCTTGCAGAAACAGATCCATACCTTAAATTTGTAGAATAATTTGTATTATCTACAAACATAACATCTGCTGGAATTGTTTCTTGAGTTGTTAAATTTCCAAAATGAATACCACTATCAGGGGGAAGTGGCTCTAAAATTAAACCAGTTTTCAACCCAGAGTGCAGTCCTCTTCCATATAATACTATGCTTCTGGATATAGTTTTTTGAGTAGATTTAATTTTTGAATGTGTTTTTTTACTATTTAACTTTGGAATTTTAAAAAAAGTATATTTCTCAGCAGACACAGGGTCAATTCCAGACCATTTATCCTCCTTTGATTCGATAGCGGCAGCAATAACTTTTATTACGGTTTCCATAGAAAGAGGTTTCTCTATAAAATCAAATGCACCTATTTTAGTAGCTTTCACTGCTGTTTCTATATTCCCATGTCCTGACATTAATATTACTTCTGACCTTAATTCTGAATCTTTCACAGCTTGAAGTGTTTGTATTCCATCTATCCCAGGCATCCAAACATCCGCAAGAATTACATCTGGAATTTCGGAAAATGCCAATTCTATACCTTGCTCTCCAGAATTCGCTTTAAAGACTTTGTATCCTTCATCTGCAAGTATTGCTTCTAGACTAGAAGTGATTGCAGTCTCATCATCTATAATTAAAACAGTACCATTACCCAACATTGGTATACCTTTCAGAATTTTCGGCTGGTAACATCTCTTTCTTTGATGGCAATTGTATTTCAAAAATTGAACCAAATGGAATATTATCTTTCACAGTAATCAAACCATTATGATCTGAAATTATCCTATGACAAATTGCCAATCCTAATCCGGACCCCCTAGCTTTAGTTGTAAAGTAAGGAGAAAAGATATGTTCCTTTTCGCCTTGCAATATACCTTTTCCTTGATCTTGTATTTGGAAAATTAGTTTCTCTCTATCTTTGTCAAAAGAAACTTTAAATTGAATTTCACCGCCATTTTCCATAGATTCAAATGCATTTTCTAGTAAATTTATGAAAACTCTTTGCACTTGTTCTGGATCTGCCATCAAAGAAGGCAAAGAACTAGGAATCTCTGAATTTATTTTCACATCATCTCTTCTATCTCTATATAGCCCTATAACATTATGAACTAAATCTTCAGTCTTACATAATCGTAATCTCGGTTCTGGCATTCTAGCAAAACTACTAAATTCATCTATCATTTCCATTAAAACTTTAACCTGGTTTACGATAGTGTCCGTGCACAACTCAAGAACTTGAGGAAAATCTGGTGTATTTTGGTTGTATTTTGATCTCATTCTTTGAGCGGATAATTGAATTGGAGTAAGTGGATTTTTGATTTCATGCGCAATGCCTTGTGCTACTTCTCTCCATGCTGCAACCTTCTGGGTTCTAATTAAATCCGTAAAATCATCAAAAACAAGAACTGTGCCCAGCCTACTTCCATCTTCGCTCTTTAGGAAAGTAAGATTTGCATACAATACAAGCATTTTTCCATTAATTGGCAATTCAATTTGCTTTGACAAATTTGCAATATCATCAGAACCACCAGAACGAATTAAACTTCTAATAGGTTCTAAATACTCATTTTCAAATATTTCGTTAAACGGTTTTCCGATAACAGCATTAGGATTAATATCCAACAATTCGGAAGCAAATTGATTTAAAATTGTTACCTGCCCCCTCCTATTGACAGAAATCACGCCAGTTTTCACATTGTCCAACATAGCCTCCATGTAGAGACGGCGTCTATCAATTTCCAGATTAGATTTTGTAAGATTTTCTGTTTTCTCTTCAATCTCTTTTTTGTTTGTTTGTAATTCTTTTGTCATTCGATTGAAAGCATTTACTAAGGTACCAATCTCACCTTCGGCTCTTGTTTCCACTCTGTAACCAAGGTCTCCTTCGGAAACAGCAATAGTACCTTCTGCCAATTTTTCAATTGGAACAGTAATTCCTCTAGCAAAATGAAAACCAAACCAAATAGCTGAAAATAGTATCAAAAGAGAAACTAGGAGGAATGTGATGATATAACTTGCTCTTATAGGGTTTTTGGATAATTCTAATTCTAAAAATTGATTGTAGGCTTTCATTAGACTTTCTACTTTAGCAACCAATCTTTTTGTAATAAATTTGGAAATTACTAAGTAGCCTGTAACCCCAGAAATCCCTTTAATTGGGACTACAGCATAAGCAACATCTCCATCTTCAGAACTCTCCAGAGTAGACATTGGTTTTCCTTCAAGTACTTTGTCTATAAAATCAAAATCTGGCGGAGGAATTTGAGAGAATTTATTTTTTCTTTCTTCAACGCTTAAAGTTTCCTTTCTTTTAACAGCAACAATAAGTTTTCTTGATTTGTCATATAAAATCGCACTAGATGCTCCAATCAATTCAATTTGAGAACTTAGAAATTGCTTTAAGAAAGAGAACGATTCAGGTGTACTCCAAGATTGACTTTCTATCTCTTCTCCTAGTTCCCTTCCTCTTAAAAGTAGCAATTCTTCAGATTCACGGTAATATTCATTTGCAACGTCGAAAGAACCTTTAAGTGCATTTTCTACTTTAGGATTAAAAAAGGTATTAAAACTCTTATCAATAAGCCCACTTGCAACTCCGAACAAACCTAAAGTCGGCAATAAAGAAATCATAACAAATGCTAGAATTAATCTTATCTGTAGTCGTCCTTTTCCTGATGGAGATCTTTTGGAAGAATAAAGCTGAACAACATTTCTTACTACTAAAACAATCAAAACCATCAATAGTATGATATTCAAATTAACGAGCGAAAAAACAACGACATTATTTAGAAGCGGAGTGCCAGGATCAAGTTCTTTGAAATAAATCCAGCCTGTCAATAAAATAACACTGATACCAATTAGACCTAATACAGCCCTAAGGACATTTTTTCTCCTCCTGGAATGTATTTCTTCTTCAGTATCATAAGTGAAATTAGAGGAATACATTACATCCCTTCACTGGCAAAATCAGTAGAATAATGCCAATCAGTTTCTTTTGTAGTAAATGACAAGAAATAATTAAACGGGAAAGCAAAATTCAAAGAATTAAATCTTACTCGTATTTTCAAATAATATAAGTTTGCCGGATCAAGTTTGCTCGAATTTATTAATTCTATTCCGTTTATTTGGGACATCCAATCAGATATTTCAGAACTTTCCTTAGTAAATTTCAAAAAATAATCCTCCACACCATTCCTGCTTTTGCATGCAAATATTTTTTTAATTGGGTCATATTTAACTTCATGTACTATTTCTTTCTCTAAAATTAAACTATCGAAAAAATAAGGTACTTTTTTAAATAACTCTAACTCATAGACAAATCGAGTTTTAACTCCTTTTTTTACTATCTCCCAAAACTCTTCTGTTACTGTATTCTCTGTAGAAACAAAAAATAACATTTTTCCATTTTTCTTTATTACTAAAATATCTTTTAAATTTGGCTCTGTGCTCAATACCTTTTCTGTTTTTTTTATTTCAATCTTCTTCTTTGCTTCAGTTGAATTGACTGGCAAAAATAATGTCAACATTAAAAAAGAAATGTAAATCACCGGACTCTTTTTACTCCAAAACATTTTTAAGTTCCTTTTTTTAGAATTAAAAATTCAATTCTATCTATCAACAATCTTTTTTAATTTGTAAATAACATCAAGAGCATCTTTAGGTGACATATTATCAGGTTCTATTGAAGAAATTTCATTTAATAAATCTTGCGCACTAGAACCATTGTCTGCAACTAATTTTTCTTTATATTTATTTCTTGCAAAACCCAAGCTTTCTGTTTGTTCTCCTTTGTCTTTGCTAGAGAGTTCAAAGATCTGCATTAACTCATCAGCTCTGCTTAATACCTCCTTAGGTAAACCTGCTAGTTTTCCAACATGAATCCCGTAACTTTTATTACAGATACCATCAATAACTTTCCTTAAAAAAACAACTTCTTCATCGTGTTCTCTCACATCAACTGTCAAATTAACAACTTTATTCAACTTTTCCTCTAGGACTGACAGTTCATGATAATGTGTAGCAAATAATGTCCTAGACTGTCTATTTTCGTTATTATGCAAAAATTCAACAATCGCCCATGCAATACTAACTCCATCATAAGTACTTGTTCCACGTCCTACTTCATCAAATACTATAAAACTATCTCTAGTTGCTTCATTTAATATTTCAGCAGTTTCTAGCATTTCTATCATAAAAGTACTTTTGCCTTCAGACAATCGATCATGAGCACCAACTCTTGTAAAGATACGATCAACAATGCCAATTTTTGCAGATTTTGCTGGAACAAAACTTCCTATTTGAGCCATCAACACTATCAAAGCAGATTGTCTTAAATAAGTAGATTTGCCAGACATATTTGGACCTGTAACAATCATTATTTTCCTATCAACATTCATATCTAGATCATTAGGAACAAATGCTGATGAGTAATCGACATCAAGTACAGGATGGCGTCCTTGGACAATTTCTATATCTAAATTATTATTAATATCTGCCCTTACGTAATCATTTAGTTCTGCTGCAGTTGCTAAAGAAGTTATCGAATCTAACTCTGCAATTTTTCTGGAACTATCAAGAATTCTTTTTGAATTTTCAGCAATTTTTCTTCTCAATTCGCCAAACATCAAAAATTCTAATTCTTTTGATTTTTCTCCTGAAAATTCTAATTTCTCCTCAATTTCTTTTAACTCACTTGTAATAAACCTCTCTGAAGAAACTAAGGTTTGTTTTCTAGAAAAGGATTCAGGAACTTTATCCGAAAAACGTCTCGATAATTCTATGTAATAACCAAACACTCTATTATAACCAATTTTCAATGGAAGATTTGTTGTTTGTTTTAACTGTTTTTCATATTTTTCCAACCAGGACCTTCCATCTTTTGTGATATTTCTCAATTCATCTAACTCATCATTCACACCATCTTGAAAAATATCTCCATCTTTAATAGAAACTGGCAACTCCTCTCTAAGAGAGGTTGAGATTAATTTCTCTACATCTGCAAGTAAGTCCCAATTTGAAGAGATGCTATTAATTTCTTTTGATTTGAAAGAATTTAATAATTTGTGAATTTTTGGCAAAAAGATAATAGAATCTGCAAGAGATTTTAAATCTCTTGCATTAGAGCTTTGGAGACCAATCTTACTTTGGATGCGTTCTAAATCTCTTATGTTAGAAAGATATTCAATTATTTTTTTTCTCTCTATTTTTTTCTTCTTTAACTCATCTACTGCATCAGTTCTTTGTTTTATTTTCTTCAAATTAATCAGAGGTGATAATATCCATTTTTTAAGTAACCTGCCCCCCATAGAAGTAGAAGTATTATCTAAAACACTAAATAATGTGTCAGCCTTACTATTTTTGTCTTGTTGATATACCAACTCCAGATTTGACTGAGTGACTGCATCCAAAAACATTGTTTCATTAGTATCTGGAAGATCAATAGGTTTTATATGAGGTAGATCACCAAGTTGATTTCTTTCAAGATATTTAATGAGATTTGCAGAAGCTGCAAACAATGGACTGTTAGAATCTAATCTTTTAAAAATTTTCTGTTTACCATTTTTCCCCTGTAGGTATTTAAATGAGTCTTTTGAATCTATTTCCAGTTCCGAAATTTCCTCAATTCTTGCATCAAAGTTTTCTAAGACGTATCGCATTCTTGGAGAAATATTTTTTTTATTTCCTAGTAAAATTTCTTTTGGTCTTAGTCTTTCCAATTCAGAATCTAACCTTCTTTCAAAAATATCACTTGGAACCTCAACTGCACTAAAATCTCCAGTAGTGACATCTATCCATGAGATTCCCCAGTTAGATATCTTATGGATTTCATCTGATGACCCAGCAATAGAGAGAAGGAATTGGGATTCCTTGCTTTCAGTTAAATGATCTCCGACTATAGAAGTTCCCGGCGTGAGCACTCTAACAACTTTTCTTTTCACAATTCCTTTGCTTTCAGAAGCGTTTTCTACTTGATTGCAAATAGCAACTTTATAGCCCTCATCTAGCAAACGCACACAATAAGAATCACTTGAATGACATGGAATGCCACACATTGGAATAGGACCATTTGAATCTTTATTTCTGGATGTTAACGTAATGCCCAAAATCTCTGACGCATTTTTAGCGTCATCGTAGAACATTTCATAAAAATCACCCATCTGAAAAAACAGAAATTCATTACAGTACTGTTTCTTGAGTTCAACATACTGTTTCATCGCTGGGGATAAATTATTTTCTTTGTTTTTTTCTGTTTCTCTTTTGTCCATTGAGAAATCGCTTAGATTAATTGCATGTGGGCAGAAAAGAAAATTCTATCTTATATTAATACTCATCTCTTCTAGTCTCACCGCCTAAAGAGGATATTCTTTTTTCGAGAAATTTTATATGCCTCTTACTCCTAAAGCTTTCTGGAAGACCGGCAAACCAACAAATAAAGAAACCAAAAGTGAAAGTTCCAATTAAAATAAAAAATAATGGAAATTCACTTTTACCAAAATAGTACTCTATCATTACTGAATGTAAGTTTTTTACCCCAAACATTGCAATTGCAATTGCAAGCAAAAAACCTAAAACCAGCCTGAAGCGACCCATTTTTATAATCTCCCTAACTAGTAAAATATTCAGATAGAGTCGAATACGAGGTTTCCAGTGATTCTGGCAAAATTCTAGTCTCTGCAATTACAGACATTAAATTATGATCACCATTCCATCTTGGCACAACATGCATATGTAGATGCTGCGCAATTCCGGCTCCAGCTGTTTGTCCAACATTAAATCCAATATTGAATCCATCTGCACTAAAACTTTTTTTAAGCACTGATACTGAAAGCTGCACAAAAGAAAAAATCTCATTATATTCTTTGGAATCTAAATCCTCTAAATCCCTAATATGTCTGAACGGTACGACCATCAAATGACCATTACTATAAGGATACTTATTAAGTACAATATAACAATATTCGCCTCTTTTTAAAATTAAATTCTCCACGCAATCTTTTTCTTTAAGAATTCTACAGAAAACACATTCTTTAGACTCAGTAGAATCTTTTGGAGAATTATCTTTCCCTTTCTCTATATATTTCATTCTCCATGGTGCCCATAACCTAAACAATTTAGTATTCCTTTCCAAATTACTAATTTGGTCTATTTTCAAATAGTTTTCTCTCAATTTTTCTCATCTGAACTTTCTCTTTTTTATTTTGATGATCATAGTCATGAAGGTGAAGAATGCCGTGCAAAAATAGCTCATCTATCAAATCATCTGTTGTTTTTTTTTCTTCAAAAGACAATCTAAGAACTTCGTCTGTAGAAATAACTACATCACCCAAAAAGTTTTTGTCCTTTAAATCTTCGAACATTGGATTATTATCAAATACTTTAGATTCAAAAAGATCTGGAAATGCAAGTACATCTGTTGTTTCTTTGATCCCTCTAAATTGAAAGTTCAAGTTCTGCATAAATCTATCTCTCAAAAACACTAGAGATACCTTTGTTTCTTCTGAACTTACAGAAGTTAACCAAAAATTAGCGTTTCTCTGGAGTCTTTTCCGGTTTATTTTCAACAATCTTTGCTTGTTTGATACTGCTATTCCCATTTGTTTTCATACCTTTTTTCAAATCGGTTTGTTCTGGATAATTTAAACGATGATGATAAAATCCAGCAAGAACTCTCAAAAATGAATCTTGAATAATCCCTAAATCTGAAAGAGTAAGATCACATTCTTCCAATTGAGAATCTTTTATAACCGTTTGAACAATTCTGGTAACTAAACTAGATAATTGACCAGGAGATGGCTCAGCAAGTGTTTTTGCACTAGCTTCAACCATATCAGCAAGCATAAGAATTCCTGCTTCTTTTGTTCTGGGTCTAGGACCTGGATAACAGAAACTTTCAACTCTTACTTCCCCATTATTCTTAAGCTTTAATGCTTTATCATAGAAAAACCTGATTAGGGAGGTTCCGTGATGCTGAGATATCAAGTCGATAACTTCATTTGGCAGTTTATGTTTTCTTGCTAATTCTACACCTTCTTTGACATGACTAATCAAAATTAAGGCGCTCATATTTGGCGTTAACTTATCATGTCTATTTTCTGATATTTGATTTTCAATAAAATACTCTGACTTTAAAGTTTTTCCTATGTCATGAAAAAATGCACCAGCTCTGAGTAGGAGAGGATTTGCATCTACTTTACTAGCAGCCTCCTCTGCTAGGTTAGCTACCATTATACTGTGATGATAGGTTCCAGGTGCACGTAAAATCATATCCTTTAGTAAAGGATGATTATGATCAGACAATTCCAATAATTTCATGTCTGTTGTTAATTTAAATAACGATTCCAAAATAGGAATTATAGCCGAAACTATAATTATATTGCCCAACCCTCCGAAAAAGGTAAACAAAATAATATCCCAGTTATTTGCAAAAACATAAAAACCTTGTTGCAGAAATATTCCTGAATTAATTATAACGTTCAATATTCCAACGACTAAAGAAACAAACAATATAACTGTTCTGCTAGTGTAATTTTTCCAATTTGAGGAGGTTACTATTCCAGAGGCGAGTACCATAAGTGGATATGAAATATTTGTTGGCAGAATAAGCATTACTAATACTGAATTTATGATAGATAAGAAGATAGCTTCTTTTCTACCTTGAAGAAAAAGAGAAACTATTGAAATAGAAGCAAAAGGAATTAAATTATAAAAAGCTGTTATATTAAATTGTTCAAAATTAGACTGAAGACCAAGAGCGAAAACAACACCAAATTTCAAAATTAATATATTCATTACTACTAAAAAGACAAATAAAACAACCTGCTTTCCTTCTCTGTAATTAAGAAGATTAAATCTCCGCACTGCAAACCAGCATAGAACAAAAAATAAAAGAATGATCAACATAGTGCCCAAGAAATAATGCAGAGAATTACCTGTACTGTAAATATCTCTTAATTTTTCTAATACTTTATATTGTCTTTTATTTAACCTTTCCCCATCACGTACAATCATCTCACCTTCCTTTATAGTCTTTGTCACTTTTCTTGTCGTAGTGACAACTCTCTTTTGTTCTTGCTGTGTCGCAAGGCTATTAAAGGATAAGGTTGGTCTGGCCATTTTGATTATTTGTTTAGAAAGTAGAACTTGAAATTCTTTTGAGTACTGAAACTTCACTTTTGCTATGTTTAATAAAACTATTTTTTCTAATTCTCTAAGCTCAACTGGTTTTACAGATGAGGAGATTTTAACTTTTTCACCTGTCGCAATATCTTTCACAAAAATTCCCTTGACCAGATGAGAAATATATAATTGTCTGTCACTAACTATTTCTCTAGGCAAGGCTTTTTTTGCAATTGCAGTCATACTGTCAGCTATTGAAAATGAAAAGATATTATCTCTAAAGAAAAAAAGTAAACTTGGTGGAAAATTTCCTCCTAATTTACTTTCAAAACTTCTCTCTGCTTTTATATACTGTTGTGAATGAACTATTTCATCTAGAAAAATACTACCAACAATAACATTGCTAATTTTCATTTTCTTTTCCTTTAAGATTTTATTCTGAAAGGAAACAATTTGTTCATGAAGGGTATCAAAAGCAATTTTAATTCTGGAAGATATATCAGCAATCAATGCGAGATCTATGTCATAACGAGGCAGAATTTTTTCTTTTCTTCTTTGTATTCTATTTTCTGTGGCAATCTCATCAATCACTTCAAGATCATACGGAGCCTTTATATTGCCTCGAACAACTTCTCCAATTTTATAAACTGATGAAGAGGGGGACCACTTAAAGACCAAAAGAAATGAAAGGACAGATACAACTAAAATTGTCAAGATACAAGCAAAAATCCTGGAAGACATAAATTTCTTCATTCTGTCAGATATTGCAGAAATCCTATGTCTAATCATAGTTTTGATAGATTTTCTCTTAGGATTCTTTTTTGAAGATTTTGTTTGGGTAATCATGGCCCAATAGCAAACCTTTTATTTTTTAAATTTCTCATAAGCAGTGACTATTTTTTGCACTATTTTAGTCCTAACTACATCTTCGCTAGAAAATTTAACAAATCCAATATCAGATATACCATTCAAAACATCTGATGCGTCAATGAGACCACTCTTTTTATGCCCAGGAAGATCTGTTTGAGTGATATCTCCTGTTACCACAGCAGTAGATCCATTTCCAATTCTTGTCAAAAACATTTTCATTTGTTCAGCAGTAGTGTTTTGTGCTTCATCTAAAATAACAAAAGCATTATTTAATGTTCTTCCTCTCATGTAAGCTAAAGGAGCGATTTCAATTTCTCCCCTTTCCATTAATCGACCAACTCTGTCAATATCCAAAATATCATTCAATGCATCAAACAATGGCCTAAGAAATGGACTTAGCTTTTCATGTAAATCTCCTGGCAAAAAACCAAGATTTTCACCTGCCTCTACGACTGGACGTGTTAAAATGATCCTACTACAGGATTTTTGAAGAAATCTATTAATTGCAAAAGCCATCGCTAAAAAAGTTTTTCCTGTGCCAGCAGGACCAATACCAAAAACAATTTCTCTCTTTTGCATTTCTCTAATATATTCTCTCTGCATCTGATTTCTTGGATGAATAATTCTATTATTTGAAGGAATGACTATCCTATCCGATAACAATTCTTGAACGGTTACATCTTCATCGTTTTTAAAAGTTTTCGCAAAATTTTCAATTGTATTTGCATCTAAACTATTGCCATCGTCCATAAATTCTATCATCTCATCTATAAAACTTATCGATCTTTGAACATCTTTACGAGAACCTTCAGAATTAAATGCATCAGAGGAAATACTTATAGATACATTAAAAGAATCTTCTATAGCTCTTAGTGTAGAATCATTCGTACCCACAAATTCCATTAATTTCTGTGAGTTTTGAAAAAAATTCTTTGACTTTAGTGTAGTCAATATTGTTTCAACCTTCTGAAAAAAATCAAAAATCCTACGCCTACTAGACCAACGAGTCAATAGGTAAATTAAGTACTTTCGCTTTTGTTACGCTAACCTCTAGGATGATTGGAATCTATGAAACTTTTTATATCTTCATTGTTTAAGTGAGTGTATATTTCTGTAGTAGAAATATCAGAATGCCCAAGCAAAACCTGAACTGTCCTTAAATCAGAACCAAATTTAAGTAGGTGTGTAGCAAAACTATGGCGCAAAGTATGGGGACTGACCTGCTTTGAAATGCCCGCTTTTAATGCCCAAAACTTAATTCTATTCCAAAGGCTTTGCCTGGTCATTCCGCTACCTCTTCTAGTAACGAATAAATAATCAGTTTTGCCAAGTGTATTCCTAAGTAGTACAGGCCTAATATTTTCAAGATATTTTTGTAAACTTTCTTTAGCAAAATCTCCAATAGGAACCAATCTACTTTTTTCACCTTTTCCTTCTAAAATACAATAATTATCTTTAATATTTAATTGATATATTTTCATTGAAATAAGTTCCGTTGCTCTCAAACCCGTACTGTACATAAACTCAAACATACAACTATCTCTTTCATCTTCATACTTCATTACACCACGTTTAAGATTATGATTTTTAGGTGCAGCGATAAGAGACAAAACTTCAGAATCGCTCAAGATTTTGGGTACTTTAGACCAAGCTTTAGAAGAAGTTATTTCAGAAGCGAAATTCTCTTCTATAATCTTCTCTTTCAATAAATATTTAGCGAATGATTTTAGGCTTGATACCTTCCTTCTAACTGTTGCGTCTGAATTCCCTGTATCTCTCAGATTCTCTAGCCATTGCAATACGATTTCACTGGAAATATGACGCCAATCTATTTCTTCATTTCCCAAAAAAATTGCAAATAAAGAAATATCAGATATGTAATTTTCGACAGTATTTTCAGAGAGTTTTTTTTCTAAAAATAAATATTCTCTAAATTCTTCAACTATTCGTATATTCATAAAATCAACTCAAACCTTTTT
>TARA_B100000686_G_scaffold81568_1_pt1 | contig 16951 bp, 18 predicted proteins | sample TARA_B100000686 | Tara Oceans TARA_B100000686 (sample SAMEA2622733) | marine metagenome | biome: marine biome (ENVO:00000447); feature: marine epipelagic mixed layer (ENVO:xxxxxxxxx); material: "saline water (ENVO:00002010), including plankton (ENVO:xxxxxxxx)" | depth 150 m
TATGAAAAACCCCCATAACTTTGTACAAGTTTTGGGGGGCACTTCAATGTGCGGCTTTTTTATATAGAAGAATTCAAAAAGTTAAGAGTTGCTTTGTTGAAGCTCAGGATTATTTTCTGATGCAGCTTCAGATCTAGCTCGACGTCTACGACGAGGCTTTGATTGTTGTTCAGGCGTAACAAGCGAGTATAAGTCCTTAAAACTCTTCTCAATATGATTCACAAGAATCTGAGGGTCTGGAATAATCGAGCTACAGGAGTTAATTGCAATACTCATAGTCCCATTATAAGAAAGCACAACAATGCTCAATCCCATTCCTATGAAAATAGGAGCGCTTCCATATTGCTCTAATAACTTCGCCTTGCCCATGTACAATGGAATCTGAGGACCAGGTACATTGGTAATAACCAAATTAAAGAGCGGGTTGTGGTAATTAGATATATGCCAGCGGGTATAAAGCTTTGCAGCTATAGATAAGTAGATGTTTGGCAAAAACTCAGTCAGCTGGGAAATCTTTGTAGTTTTCTTATTGGAAGACTTAGCAGGTACTGTATTTTGCCTGATCATTTCAATTCTATCGAGAATGCTCATTTCTGCAGTTGCAAGGTCAACAAGCATTGCAGCAATTTCATTGGCGCCTTGACGGTTTTCCTCTCCTTGCTTTGGTTTTCGACGTCGCAAGGATATTGGAACAAGGCTGACCAGGTTATCTTTTGGAACAGCATTTTTTTCGACAAGATATTCTCGAAGCCCTGAAGAAATAACGCCTAAGACTACATCATGTAAAGTAGCCTGAGGGCTCAGCTTACGACAATCTTTAAGCTGGTGCAGAGGAAGCTCCAGAGTGCCAAAAACTCTATCGTCACTGAGGTCTCGCTCAAAAAGTGTTGCTGGAGCAAGTTTAAATGAAACTAGCTTCTTTAAATCGCCAGCGGTCTTCTGAGCTAAAATTTTGGCGCTAGCCGTCGAGGCTTTAGCTATAATTTGGGCCATCTTTGTAGGGCTTCTTAATGCTGCTCCATAAGACTTCATAAATAACTTAAAACCACTAGGTGGTGTCTGTGGGGCTGGTGGTGTTACTTTTATTCTATGGTTTGAATCAGGGCTAAAATCTAAAAGTTTAGAAAGAAGCTCTTCGCCGCCCATTCCATCGACAATTGCATGATGAATTTTACTGACGATTGCAAAGTGGTTTTTGCCTGAAAGGCCTAAGCCATCAAGATTATCTATAAATGTGAGCTCCCAAAGTGATTTTGATCTATCCATTGGTTTACGAATAATTTCACCAACGAGGTTATTCAATGCTGTTCTATCACTTGGTGCAGGTAAACCAACATGGTTTAAATGAAGGCTTAAAGAAAAGTCAGGGTCATCGACTAAATAGGGGGCATCCAAATCAAATGGGATAGACATGAGTTTTTGAGTTAGCACAGGAGCTAAATGAATTCGCTCCTCAACACGCTCTTTAAAGATTTCAAAGCTAGCATTTTTTTTATCAGGAGATTCAAAAATATGAAGAGCACCAATATGCATTGGTGTTTTACTTGATTCTAGAAATAAAAATGCTGAGTCGAGATTACTCAGTTGTTTCATAAGTCGCAGTCCTGTGCAAATTAAATGTCTTTAAGAGAATACCAAGTGTGTGATTCGCTGACAATTCAACACGATAATAAGAATGGATACAAGTTGTAACCTGTTTAAATTTAAGACTATTTTTATGGTTTTCTATGAAGGCTATTCAGCTGAAATAGCTTAGTTGGTTTCTTTTTTCTATGCAAAAAAAGGGAACAAATGTTCCCTTCTTATATATGTAAGCCATGCTATAAATTGTGAATAATCTTTAGTAATATGACGGCTTTTTAAGACTGAGCTTCTGGTGTATGTGTGATATCTTCAGAAGGCTTTGCAGGATAGAGGCATTTTTTTGCCATTCTATCGAGCGTACCATACTGACTGCTTTCTTTAAATTTTTGTAGAGCTATACACCCAGCCATGCGAGAAGTCCAACGTAGCTTTTCACGTAGAGAGTAGGTAGCTGTATCTAAATTGCGAATAAAGGCAACAGGTGTAGCATTTTTACGAGTGAAGGATTTGATAAGCTCAGGCATTTGTTTCCAAGACGTCATATGCTCTTGCTCAATGCCAAGCTCATGTGCAATTGCCACAGTTTCGGTCTTCATATAATTGAAGGTTTCATCAAGATTGGATTTCCAATTTTTAGTCGAAAGCTTTTGGTTTGCCATAGTCAAATACCTCTAGGGTTCGCATGTGTAGTCCTTACTCACAATTTGAGTGTAAGACAAAATTTAACCAATGCAAATAAGTTTAGCTGGACTGACCAGTCTAGCTTAAAATGATGGCATTTAATTTATCAGCCTCTCCTATACTAAAATTGATAAACATATGAGCGAGATGGAAATACATGGAAAAGCAGTTCGCCTCTGAGGGACTTGTCATCTTTGTGGATATAGCAGGAAGCACGCAGTTATATGAAAAACTGGGTGATCTAGCTGCCTATACTCAGATAGCAACAACACTTGCCCAACTGGGTGATATTGTTCATCGGTATGGTGGTCAAGTTATAAAGCACATAGGTGACGAAGTTCTGTGCTTTTTTGAAGATGTCGTAGCAGGAATTCGTGCAATGGTTGTTGCACAAATAGAAACGTCTACAGCGCATAATACGCAGCTAGCAATCAGAGTAGGTTGTCATTACGGTCCAATCCTAAGTCGTAATAATGATATTTATGGTGATACTGTGAATATTGCTGCTCATTTAGCAAGTTTAGCTCGTGCACAGCAGATTTTAACTAGCGAAAAAACTTTAAATGAATATGAAGTTTCGAAAGATAAGCACATAGGGCATTATCAAATTCACGGTGCATTAGATTTCTCTCAGCCATTGCAACATCGTTTTTTAACTCAGTTTTCCCCTAAGGGAAAACAAGAATCTATTAATGCAGTTTTGCTTTATTGGGAAAGCTATCTTGAAGATGCTGTAGCTGATTGGACATTTGTCCATCCTATTCCTGACTTAGACATACAAGCAAAAGAAATCTTTTGTTTAGAGTCGAAGGAGCAACACTTTAAAATGGCGTCAGGAAAAACAAAAGCGCTTGTAGGTCGTGTGCAAGAAATGGATGTACGTGTTTTCAGCCGTAATGTTTCAAGGCAGCATGGTATGTTCGAGCTAAAGGATGGCCAGATTCTGTACACTGATCAAAGCAGTAATGGTACTTATATCCAAATGGGTTCTAATAAAATGCAATTTATTCATCGACAAACGGTCGTGTTAACAGGTGAGGGGCGTATTAGTTTTGGTGTAGCGGTTGATGATTCCCCTGAATTTGAGTTTAAATACTTCTTTAAAGAAAACACTTAAATTATTTGTATTATTAACTACCAATAAAAAAGCCATCTTTCAAAGATGGCTTTTTTATTGGAGGAATTTTACTTGGCTGGATCAAGTAATGACATAACTGAACGAATTTCAGTTTGTGCCTGTTTAATTGCTTCTAAACTTTCTTCAGGTGTCATTTCAAGTTTTTGAAAGGAAGGCACGTTACCCCATTTGATATTTGCCAGAGGGTGATCAGTATTACGAATCGCATGTAAACGAGCAATTTGGATAATGTCCGTGTAATTAGCAGGGCCAGCATGTGATTTATAAACATCTTGAATAAGCACTGGTACGCATGAAAGGTCTGGTCTTAAATGCCAATGTTCCATAATCCACTTGGATAGTTGAGGTTCAAGGTTAGTCAGAACTTGATTAACAGTTGCTTCATTCGTAACGCCAAATTTTGGTTCAGCAAGCTTATTAAGAAGTGGAACAGCCCCGATATTATGAAGTAGACCAACGAGAAGTGCTTCAGATGGATCAATACGCCAACGACCTCGTGCAATTACCTCACCAATAGCGGCAACTTTTACAGAGTTAGCCCAGCATTGACGAAGTTTATTTTTAATAATCGGGTTGGATTTCACATGAAAAAGTTTATTTACTGTAAGACTGATAACAAGGTTGCGAACACAAACCAGGCCAAGGCGAGATATTGCTAACTTCAGATCTTCAATTCTTTTAAGGCCCTGAAATATGGGGCTGTTAGCAACTTGAATCAGACGGCCTGAAAGCACAGGATCAGCGGTAACAATTTTACTGACTTGGGCAATAGTGACATCAGGATCAGCAATTGCCTTACTGACTTTTGCAGCAGTATCTGGAAGAGCGGGCAGTGAAAATTGTCTATCTTGAATTTCTTGCTCGACTCTTTCTAAAAGTTCAGTGTCAATTTGTGGCAACTTTTGTGGCGCGTCTGTCATTGGATCCTACCTGCTTTATTATTTCCCTCTATAAGACGGTTCTCCATTAAGTGTAGTTAAGGAAATTCAGATAAGTGAGATAAAGCCACTAAAATTCAATTTACTGGCACATAATGGCTGTTTTGGGTACACTGCAGTGCAACAATAGTCTTCAAAATGACAGGTAAAGAAGCCTGGCAAGGTGTATGTATGAGCCCCCAAGAATCTAAATTTATTACTGTATTAGGGATTGAGTCCTCTTGTGATGAGACTGCAGTTTGTCTCTATAAAGGGCCTCGCAAGTTGCTTGAAAATCAACAAATGCAGCAACCCCATGGTGAAGTATTAGCAGAGCCGCTCTTCAGCCAGATTGAGTTGCATCAAAAGTGGGGAGGCGTTGTTCCTGAAATTGCCTCTCGAGATCATCTACGAAAGTGTTTAAGCCTGATAGACACGGCATTACAAGAAGCGCAGCTTTCTAAAGAAGATATCGATGTTATTGCTTACACTGCCGGTCCAGGGTTGATGGGGGCATTGTTTGTAGGCTCTTGCATAGGTCGTAGTCTTGCATTTGCGCTTAATAAACCTTTTATACCAGTTCATCACATGGAAGCGCATTTGTTAGTTCCAATGCTGGATGAGCCAGCTCTCAAGCCTCCATTTGCAGCTTTGCTTGTAAGCGGTGGCCATAGTCAGTTCTATGGTGTGAAGAATATAGGTGATTACCAATTAATGGGTGAGACCCTTGATGATGCAGCAGGTGAAGCATTTGATAAGGTCGCAAAAATGCTTGATTTACCATACCCTGGTGGCCCATCACTTGCAGCACTTGCAGATCAAGGTGAACCTGCTTTCAAGTTACCTCGCCCAATGTGTGATCGACCAGGGTTTGATTTAAGCTTTTCTGGGTTGAAAACAGCAACGCTGCATTTAATTGAAGACTTAAAGGCAAAAGGCGAGCTTGAAGCACGTAAAGCAGATTTAGCCGCATCCTTTCAAGAAGCTGTTGTAGATACACTCTTTAGAAAAGCAAAGCGTGTCTTAAAAGAGCTCAATATGAAAACCATTGTACTCGCTGGTGGTGTAAGTGCTAACAAGCGACTACGAGCTCTTTTCCAAACATTAGAACCAAAAGGTTATAAAATTCATTATCCAAGAATGAAGTGGTGTACTGATAACGGAGTCATGGTCGCTTATGCTGGTTGGCATGCATGGCATCGAGGCTTTGCTCAACATGACCATACAGTGCCACTCGCTGTAACGCCACGTTGGCCACTTTCAGATTTAACATAAATTGCACAAGTCTCATGTTAGAAACTCTTGTTTGAAAAAGGCCACCAACAAGACGGTGGTTTTTTAGAAATAGATCCAATAAAAGGAATAGCGTCTCATGCTAGCTGAAATAGCGCAGATATTATTACTGGTGACAGCTGTTATCTTAGGCACATTTAGTGCGATATCTCTTGCCAGTTTTGGAGGAATAATCCCTTCATTGCAAGGTGTAACTCGACAGATGTTAAGACCAGCAGCCTATGGGCAGTGGTTTTTAATGATGACGAGCTTCGTGATTTTAATCAGTCTGTTTATAGGTCATGACTATTCGATTTCGTACGTCGCATCAAATTCAAACTCAATGCTGCCTTGGTACTATCAGATATCAGCAGTATGGGGTGGTCACGAAGGTTCACTTTTATTGTGGGTCACAATACTTGCAACTTGGTATGCCTTAGTTGTGCGTTTTAGTGAAACCTTACCTGAAGAATTACTTTGTTTAGTTGCCGGTGTACTCGCAGGCGTTCAAACAGGATTCCTAGCCTTTATTCTAGTGACATCTGACCCGTTTGCATCACTGCCTTTGCCTACGCCAATGGATGGCAATGACTTAAACCCATTACTTCAAGATATTGGTTTAATTTTACATCCACCATTGCTCTACATGGGCTATGTCGGTATGTCTGTGGCTTTTGCTTTTGCTATCGCAGGTTTAATCCACGGTGGAATTGGTAGTGCTTGGGCACGTTGGACTCGTCCATGGACACTCTATGCTTGGGCATTTCTCACAGTTGGTATTGCTCTTGGAAGTTGGTGGGCTTACTACGAACTAGGCTGGGGCGGCTGGTGGTTCTGGGATCCAGTTGAAAATGCCTCTTTGATGCCTTGGCTTGCTGCTACTGGCTTAATACACTCCCTTGCTGTTACAGATAAGCGAGGTGTTTTAAAAGCTTGGACACTCTTTCTTGCCATACTTGCATTTTCGCTCAGTCTATTAGGAACGTTCCTTGTACGCTCAGGTGTTCTCACATCTGTACACGCATTCGCAGCTGACCCAAGTCGAGGTATCTTTATTCTTGGTCTGCTTGGTGTTGTTATCGGCGGCTCTTTACTTCTTTTTGGTTTTAGAGCGCATCTTGTCGAATCTAAAGTAGGGATAAGACTTGCTTCCAGAGAAACAGGCTTACTTGTTAATAATATCCTTTTGTGCACAGCAACATTTATTATTTTAATGGGTACACTCTACCCATTATTCGAAGAAATGATGGGGCTCACACAGAGCTCTGTTGGAGCTCCATACTTCAACGCCATGTTTACGCCGTTAAGCCTAGCAATGCTCGCACTTCTTGCTGTGGGGCCACGACTGAATTGGAAGCGTCATGAAGGTAAAGCTGCACTGAAAATGCTGTCTATAGCACTGATTGCAGGTGCTGTTATTGGCGCAGCTGTATGGTTTATGACTGGTTGGCATCTCATGATGATCGTTACTTTTATCTTAGTAGCGGCTGTGGTCTGGTCTATTGGTACAGATATTCGTCACCAGATTCGAAATGCATCCAGTATGCTTGCTGGGCTTAGTCGTTTAAAACCACATTACTGGGGGATGCATATTGCTCACACAGGCCTTGCTGTTATGGTGATTGGCGTTGTTTGCGTTAGTTATCTTTCAACGGAAGAAGATATGCTCATGACTGTTGGTGAAAGTTATTCAGTAGGTGATTATCAAGTTACTCTTGAGGCTGTGAATGATATTCATGGTCCTAACTACCGTTCTTCACAAGGTGTCGTTACTTTTGAACTCAATGGGCAGAGCACAACTTTAAAGCCTGAAAAGCGTTTTTATATTGCTCGAGAAGCAATCATGACTGAAGTTGCAATGGATGTTGGCTTGTTCGGCGATCTATATGTTGCTCTTGGGGATGCTCGAAATGATACGCAATGGACCGTTCGAGTCCATGATAAACCAATGATTCGTTGGGTTTGGGGTGGTGCGCTTTTAATTGCCTTTGGTGGTGTGTGGGCGAGCTTTGATCGTCGTTACAGAGCCAATAAAGAATTGAAGCAAGGAGCTGCAGCATGAAAAAAATCATGCCTTTAATGCCATTTATAATTTTTATTCTACTCGGCATTGTGTTTTATCTCAGTATTGGTCGTGATCCAACGTTAGTTGCTAATAACCTAGTAGGAAAAGACTTCCCAGACTTTCAGCTCGAAAGTCTTGCATTTGAAGATCAAGAGAGTCGACCTTACTCACTACAAGGTTTACAGCGTGCACTTCCAGAAGGGCAGCCTTGGATTCTCAATGTATGGGGCAGCTGGTGCCCTCAGTGCTATGTTGAGCATCCATTTATTACAGCCTTATCTGATGCTGGTGTTGCTCTTGTGGGTATGAACTACAAAGATGAGACTGCTAAAGGTCAAGGTTTCCTTAAAAAAATGGGGAACCCATATCAAATTATTCTACAAGATATGGAAGGTAGTTTAGGGTTAGACCTAGGTGTATCTGGTGCGCCAGAAACCTATTTAGTATCTCCTCAAGGTGAAATTTTAGCCCGTCATGCTGGAGTTCTTGATAAAGCTGTCTGGGATCAAAAGTTTGCCAAGCTCTGGCAAGACAACAATGGCCATCAACTTTTTTCCAGACAATCAGAAGCAACTGAAGAGCAGGGGGCGGAATAATGGTAAAAACAGCATTTAAGTTATTCTGTTGCCTCTTTGCATTACAGTTGAGTTCACAGCTCTTTGCAGCGGTTGATCCAGTTGATTTTTCACAACAACCAGAGCTGGAAGAGCGCTATAGAGCCTTAACTCATACTCTTCGTTGTCCTAAGTGTCAAAACCAAAGTATTGGTGGCTCTGATGCACCAATAGCGTTAGACATGAGGCATAAGGTTGAAGGACTGCTGCGAGAAGGTAAAACCAATCAAGAAATCGAGCAGTTTATGATTGATCGATATGGTGATTACGTGACTTATGACCCTCCATTTAAGTCTCGAACCTATTTGCTTTGGTTTGGCCCATTAATATTTTTAATCATCGTTGTGTTTGGCTTTTGGATGACCTTTAGACGCAAGGGCGATGATGTTATATATGACGACGATGAAGACAGTTTAGATGAGGATGATCTCCATCCTTCAAAAGGGGGCCAGAAGTGACTCTATATTATGTAATTGGCCTTCTAATACTTGTGCCGGTCGCGATTGGCTTAATGATGAAGCGCCAAGGAAAGTTTGGAAAAGGACCTCTTGTTATTGCCGTGTTTATGGCTGTAGTCAGTATCGGTATCTATGCAACGACAATGTATGATTCTGAGCACGTAGCTTGGTTAGATCAGCAAGAAGCGCTTTTACCTGATGTGCAAACGTTGCTTGCAACTGATGAAGCACCTGAATCTTTAAAGCAACTTGATGGTGCTCACTTTTTAGGTCTTCTGAGTTATTATGCCAAAGAATATCCAGAAGATAGCCGTGTGTGGCAGAAGCTTGCAGTGGTTATGGTAAATCTACAAATGCCCGAAGAAGCGCTCAAAGCAATTCGACGCTACCTTGCACTTGATTCCAGTAACCTTCAGGCTCACCAACTTGAAATACAGCTCTTGAGTGAACTTGTTAACAGTAAGAGTATCTCATCTAGGCAGCTTTGGTTTGCACTTGATAAGCTTAAGGATATGAATGAGTTACAGGCGCAAGATTACTTTTTCTTGGCCGGACTTTCTCGTCAACATGAATTCTACGATCTAGCAATTGAGTACTGGGAAAAGGTCATTGCAACTGACTCAAGGCCTGATGAAGCCTTAACACCAAAAGCGCTTCAAGGTAGAAAGCTTTTACAGCGAATGATTGATGATGCAAAAAATCGTTTAGAGCAAAAAGAGACTCATGTCTTTGCAGCAGAAGAGAGTAATGATGCTGAGGTTTCGCCAACAGAGCCTGAAGATCAAAAAATGATCGTTATTAATCTACAGATTAAGCCAGAAACAGCAGAGGCTATAAATGAGTATTTAGAAAATTCTGCTAATGCGACTTATCAAATGTGGGTGAGTATCCGACAAGACCAACCAGGGCCACCACTTGCTGCAAAACTTATTTGGTTGAATGCTGAAGATTTAACAGCGTTGCAATCTGGCTATGAAGCAATGTTAACAATGGATGACTTAATTATGCCAGGTACAACTTGGCCAACAGGTGAGAATGTAACAGTTAGTCTTTCAATGGTTCTCAGCCAAGAGAAGAGTGACCCTATTACAGCTAAGCAATCACCATATCGACAAACACTAACACAAGTACTTTCGAATGAGGTTGTTTATCTCTCTTTTTAATTGAAAACAGCTTGAGTTGAAGAGAACTGCTGTTCAACTCTGATGTTGTTAGTGTAATAATACTCAAAGCGAAGTGATTGAAATTGTTTATTAAACCTCCATCCTCTGCTTGAGCAGCTTGAAAGTCTTGGCCTAAGAGTGTATTTTTGCTATCTTGGCTTGAGCTCACCATCGCAGTGAAGCATGTTCAGGCACCCGGATTTTTGGTTAAGAGCTGCTCGACGCTGAGTGCTAGGCATCGTCTTAAAGTTGTTATCTAGTATTCGGAATTGCGAATGGCATTTATATGTATATCTAAACTAAGGTAAGAGTTATGCGCATTATATTACTTGGACCTCCTGGTGCAGGAAAGGGCACACAGGGGCAAATGTTGACTGAGAAGTTTCAGATTCCTCAAATTTCCACTGGCGATATGCTTCGCGCAGCAGTGAAAGCTGAGTCTGAGCTAGGTCTTGCTGCAAAAGCGTGCATGGAATCTGGTCAACTAGTACCTGATGAACTCATCATCGGCCTTGTAAAAGAAAGACTAGCGCAAAGCGATGCTGCTAATGGTTGTCTTCTTGATGGTTTCCCAAGAACAATTGCTCAAGCAGATGCACTAAAAGCTGCAGGCGTGAAAGTCGATCACGTTGTAGAAGTTGCTGTTGAAGACGAAGTTCTTGTTAAGAGAATTTCTGGTCGTCGTATTCATGAAGCTTCTGGTCGTGTTTACCATATTGCAAACAAGCCACCAAAAACTGAAGGTCTTGACGATGTTACTGGTGAGCCTCTTGTGCAAAGAGCTGACGATACAGAAGAAACTGTTCGTTCACGCCTTAAAGCATACCATGAGCAAACTGAGCCATTAGTGGCGTACTATCAAGAAGTTGCAAAAGAAGACAGCTCAGTGAAGTACACTCGCGTGAATGGCGATCAACAAATGTCAGTCGTTTTTGATGAAATTTGCTCATCGCTTCAAGGCTAAGTTTTTAGTTTTTTTAAAACGAAGTCGAAGTTTAAAAATGGCCAATGCTGAAAAGCATTGGCCATTTTTTTTATGCTGAAAAAAATGGTGAGCCTGTTTCTAGAAAAATGTTTGAAGACGAGAAGGCCATAAGGTTATTTGTATCGTAAACACTATAAAAATAGAGCTTAAAAAGCGGTTGCAGTCACTATCGTAAGCTGAGTGAATACTTCATTGAGGGTGTTGAGATGTAAAAAAGAGAACTCTTTTTGTAAAAAAAAACAAAATAATGGCATAAAAAATTTGTATTTAATTTTTTTGTGCTACTTTTTTAATTAACCATCTAAAAAAATGAACGTAGTATTGTTCATTTAATTCGAGGTTTCAAAAGGTGAGTGCGGTGTTTTACTGCAACGCATTTTAAAGAAAGGTGTTTATATAATTGACTAATTTGTCTAACAAATCAAGTGAATTTAAATAAATATCTGAAATTGTTTTAAGGTTTTGTAGTTTAAGCCGATAAGACTAAAATGCATCGCCTGATGAAGGGACGTAAGTCGAGCGCGGAAGGTTTATTTGTTTTGAGTGCAGAAGTATTAGATTCAAATTTACCTCAGTCGCTTCGCATGCAGAGGAATCAAAGGTCCAACCTACTTTGGTGAGTTTGTTGGCGACTGAGGAGTTATTTATGAATATGACAGAAATGAAGAAAGCATCAGCTGAAAAAATCAAATCTAAAGCAGAAGCACTTGCTAAATCAAGCGAAGCTGCTTTGGATAAAGCCATGAAAGCATTTGAGAAAAAATGGAAAATGGCTCGTAAAAAAACTGATGCAGCAAGCATGAAAAAGTTTAAAGAATCTGAAGCTAAAAAAATGAAAATGGCTGCAGAGAAAGCAAAGAAAGCAGCAGCTGCTAAAAAAGCAAAACCTGCAGCGAAAAAAACAGCAGTTAAAAAAGCACCTGTTGCGAAGAAGACTGTAGCAAAGAAAACAGTTGCCAAAAAAACTGTAGCAAAAAAAGCACCAGCTAAAAAGACTGTAGCGAAAAAAGCACCAGTGAAGAAAGTTGCTGCTGCTAAACCAGCAGTTAAAAAAGCACCAGTAGCGAAGAAAGCTCGTGTGAAAAAGCCTGTTGCTAAAAAAGCACCGGTTGCTAAGGCAGCAATGGCTAAGAAGCCTACAGCAGTTAAAACAACTGCAAAGAAAACAGCAACTAAGGCTCGTGCAAATGCACGCAAAGCAGTAGGTGCAACTAAAAAGGCACCAGCAGCTAAGAAATCAGCTTAATCGCTGATGCCTCGGCTTCACTGAAGCCAAATAAAAAACCGGCGATCATTTCAGATCGGCCGGTTTTTTATTATTGGGTGTACACCAGTGATGATAAAACTATATAATCAGTGCCTTTATAGTTGATACAAGAATACTGATTATGGCTCGCGATCACATACTCCTCATTGATACATCAGAACAAGCATGCACACTTGCTCTTTTTAAAGAAAATCAAGTTGTTGCTCATATATCAGAAGTTCAGCCACGAAAACATGGCGACTTACTACTTCCAACTTGCCAATCTCTATTTGAGCAAGTATCCATTGATTCAACTCGAATTCAAGCGATTGCAGTAACAACAGGGCCTGGTGCTTTTACTGGTATCAGAATTGGCGTTGCTATGGTTCAAGGTCTCGCATATGGTTGGGGGGTACCATGTATCTCCATGAATACGCTTGATCTTTGGGCTGCAACTGCACTCAAAGTTAATCCTTCTGCAGACTTCTTTCTTGCTGCAATGGATGCAAGAATGGGGGAGATATACACGCGTCTCTATAAAAAAGACTCAACAGCAAAACGCGTTGAACCTATCACAGACTCACTCTGTGTGAGCGCAGAAAACCTTGCCTCTCATTTTGAACATCACACATCTTTTTCAGGTTCTATTCTAGGCTTAGTCGGTAGTGGTATTAAGCCTTATATGGAACAATTAGAAGCAGTTATTGCAAATAAACAAGGGAAAAGCCTTGCTCTAGATCTTGAGCTTTCCTTACAAGCCTATGGTGAGCTTGCTACAGAACGCTTCAATCAAGGGCAAACAGTATCAGCTTTAGAGCTCGACGCGCTGTATTTAAGACCTGCCGTTATTTAAAAACATGATTTAAAGTACTTTGGAGTAGTCTACCTACATGAGTAATTACAGTGAAGTTAAAAAAACAGGAAAGAATCCGAAGAAACCTAAGCCACAAAGAAGTGGATTTACTCGTTTCTTATTGAAACTCATGGGTGTTCTTATTGTATTAAGCATCCTTGCAGGCATTAGTGGTTTTATCATGCTGAAGTGGAGCGAAGATAAACTTGCTCAACCTATGCCAGTAGATACTATGTTTAATGTAAAGCAAGGTTCTAGTCTACATAGTGTCATCACTCAGCTTTCAACCGCCAATCTAATTGAATGTGAGCCATGTTTGCGTTGGCATGTGCGTATCTTTGGTGGAAAAAATATCAAAGCAGGCACTTACCAATTTAAAGGAGACATGTCGAGTATGGATATACTCAACATGCTTGAAAAAGGCGAAGTTGCTGAATTTAAAATTACGCTTGTTGAAGGTCTCACGCTGGATGATTGGTTAAAATCACTTTGGGCTCATCCACAAATTGTCAAAACAATTGAAGGTGCAGACCGAACAGCACGTTATGCAGCAGTTGCTCAAGCTCTCGAACTTAAAGAGATGCATCCAGAAGGCTTATTCCTGCCAGAAACATACACATTTGCTGCTGAGACAAAAGACATTGAAATATTAAGGCGTGCGCACCAACATTTTGAGTCAGTACTGGCAAAACTCTGGGAAACTCGTCAAGCTGATCTTCCACTGAAGACCCCATATGAAGCAGTGATTCTTGCTTCTATTGTGGAAAAGGAAACTGGCCAAGCCTACGAACGACCAAAAATTGCAGGCGTCTTCATTAATCGGTTGAATAAAGATATGCGTTTGGAGACTGATCCAACTGTTATCTATGGTATTAAAGAGTATGCAGGTAATATTACTCGTGCTCATTTAAGAGAAAAAACCGCTTATAACACCTATACAATGAACGGCTTACCACCAACACCAATCGCGTCGCCAAGCCAAGCGGCTTTAGAAGCAAGTCTGCAACCTGAAGCGACAGATGCTATTTTCTTTGTTGCAAAAGGTGATGGAAGCCATGTGTTTTCCGCCACTTTAAAAGCGCATAATGCTGCAGTTCGAGAATACCAGCTTAAACGTCGAGCAAACTATCGTTCTGCACCAACAGCACAGTAAAGAATACTAAGGGATATACATGAACACTTCGCAAATCAACAAGCAAGGCCGCTTTATTGTCTTTGAAGGTGTTGAAGGTGTTGGTAAATCAACACAAGTGAAACTTCTCGCACAATGGTTAGAGTCACAAGGGCATAACGTGATTACAACTCGTGAGCCTGGTGGCACGCCCTTGGCTGAGTCCATTAGAGAGCTCGTATTAACACCTCGTGATGAAGATATGTGTTCAGAAACAGAGCTACTTCTGATGATGGCCGCTCGTTTACAGCACTGGAATGGGCATATTAAACCAGCACTTGAACGAGGCGACTGGATTATCTGTGACCGTTTTATTGATTCGAGTGTTGCTTACCAAGGTGCTGGCCGTGGTATGTCTGAAGATTTTATTCGTCAAATTCATCATGATATTGCACCAGAAATGAAACCTGATTTGGTTCTTGTTCTTGATCTATCCCTTGAAGACGGCTGGGCTCGTGTTAAATCTAGAGGTGAAGCTTTAGATCGAATGGAGCAGGCGTCTGCAGACTTTTTTGTTAGAGCCCGTCAATGTTTTAAAACTGCTGCAGCGCTTGCACCAGAACGTTACGCAATGATCGATGGTGCTCAGTCCATGGACGAAGTTGCACTTGCTGTTCAAGCACAGATTCAACAAAGACTTCAACAGAACTCATAAGGCGAGGGTGTAATGACGCAGGCAATTCAAGCCTTACCATGGATGACTGATATTAATCAGCAGGTTGCGGTGCTTTGGGCACAGCAAAAAATGCCTCATGCAATTTGCTTGCATGGCCAGCCAGGTTTAGGTCAAAGGCATCAGCTTGCCTATATGACATCCATGCTCTTTTGTGAAAATAAATCAGATCCTGCTAAGCCTTGTGGCGAATGTCGACAATGTATTTTGTTTAATAACAAAGAACATCCAGACATGCTGATTTTAGCGCCAGGTGATAAAAGCACATCAATCGGTATTGACCAAATTCGCCAGCTTACAGATTTTGTGATGGGGACAGCTTATTTTGCACCCATGAGAATTGTGATTGTTGATCCGCTTGAGGCGATGACCGTTGCAGCATCAAACGCATTACTCAAAATGTTGGAAGAGCCGCCACCAAATGTCTATTTTTTGGTGTCAACAACTAAGCTCAGTCAGCTCATGCCAACAATTCGCTCACGACTGCAGTTTTTCTCAGTGTTACCACCAGAATTCGGTGCTTTTTGTTTATGGGTTCAGGCTGTACTTGAGTCACTTGAAGAGCCTAAGTGCGACCACGAAGTGCTTTATAACGCCTTCTTACTTGCACAAAAAGGGCCATTCCTAGCACTTGAATACATACTTGCTCATACAAAGTCTCAGCATGAAACCACAGAGCTTCTTTTCTCATTTAAGCGCGATCCAAAACAAGCAGATTTAGTCAGCGAATATCTTCGTTTTCAAGAGGTTATTAAAGGGCCGCCTGCAGCAGCAACGATGCACTTGGGCGTTCTTATCAAAACTGTTGGTGTTCAAATTGCATTTTTATTCTTTGATTTGTGGTTAGAAGATGCTTTGGCGAGCTTGAAGGAGCAACCGGATGCAGCTGCGCAACATACACGAATCGAAGTCTTGTGGCAGGCTTATAGTCGTATACAACAAATGCGAGAAGATTTAGTGCGTTCACCCCAGTTAAATAAGGTTTATTTGGAAAGAGAACTCCTTGATATTTGGGTGGCTACAGCAACTTGATACGATTGCTTGAATAGTGATCACTGCCGTGCGAATATACTGCAAAATTCTTTAATATAAAGTATTTATCTATAGAACTATAAAGGAGAGAGCCATGTCTGGTAATGATTCAATTGTATGGATTGATGTAAGAACTGCAGAAGAGAACGCTGCTCGTTCAATTGAAGGCCACATCAATATTACACACGAAGAAATTGGTCAAAAAATTGGTGATCTAAACCTTTCTAAAGACCAACCAATTCGTCTTTATTGTCGAACAGGTCGTCGTTCTGGTGTTGCTACTGATGTATTAAAATCAATGGGATACACTGATGTTGAAAATGCCGGCAGTATTGATGCTGTTATTAATGCCGACGATTAATATCTTTTTCAGATAGGTAAAGCAGTATGACTCTAATGCAAATGATGTTACTTGTAAGTGGTGTACACTTAATTGCTGTTGCCATGCCAGGGCCAGATTTTTTCTGTGTTTCGCAAAGCTCAATTAAATATGGTCGCAAAGCCGGTTTTGCTGTTTCTGCTGGTATTTGCGCAGCAATGGTATTTCACATTCTTGCAGGTATGCTTGGTTTAGCGGCTTTACTTGCAAACCCTAAAGTCTTGATGGTGATCAAACTCTTATGTGGTGCATATTTACTTTATTTGGGGTGGAAGGGCATTACTGCTAAGGCATCAGATGGGGCTCCAGAAACAGAGCAAACTCTTAATGTAGAATCAAATTACGCATTATTTAGAAAAGGGTTCTGGTGTAATTTATTGAATCCAAAAGCACCAATTTATTTTCTCTCTTTATTTACGGTTATTTTGCCGCAAGATATCACCTATTCAGAAATTTCTGCAGTTGGCGCAATGATGCTTGTTATCGCGTTTGCATGGTTTGGTTTTGTTGCAACTCTTTTCGCAACACCACGTGTGCAGCGTCAATTCCAGAAAATGGGTGTTTGGATTGATCGAGTTGCAGGAACCTTGTTTGCAGGTTTTGGAGCAAGCGTTGTTCTTACTGCACGCCAATAATGAAAACTGCATTCGGTTTAAAAAGCGCACAAGTTGCGCTTTTTTTGTTTGCCCAGCAAAGCTGGCAAACCCGTCTGTTTGCAAG
>TARA_B100000686_G_scaffold351490_1_pt1 | contig 16923 bp, 15 predicted proteins | sample TARA_B100000686 | Tara Oceans TARA_B100000686 (sample SAMEA2622733) | marine metagenome | biome: marine biome (ENVO:00000447); feature: marine epipelagic mixed layer (ENVO:xxxxxxxxx); material: "saline water (ENVO:00002010), including plankton (ENVO:xxxxxxxx)" | depth 150 m
GATTGCAGGTTACAGGGCACCGCTAATTCCCCATCTAGCACGACCAAATATTTATTCAATTAATCAGTATTCAATTTACAAGAAGAGATGATTTATTTCTTCAATAAATAACAACAATTTTAATTTCTGCGATTTCAAACCAATCCCAAAAATTCGAGCGATCTAATTTTAAAACTCCATCTTTAAAACTGAATCTAAGTCTTTTTCGATATAATGATTCTGTAAACCACATAGAATTATCCCTTTTATAGTAAATAGCCACAAATGGTGGGCTATCTTCCTTTAAATCAGGAATAGAAAGTGTGCAAATTGCTTCATTGAATTCACCCTCTGGAGTTATAAAATCAATTTTAGAATAACTATAGACTCTTTTTTGAAGAGAATCAAATAATTCCAAATTTTTGGAGTTATCCTGGGCATTATAAAACCCTAAAAAGATGAAATATAATGATCCAATAAAAAAAAAGGGGTGAAATCTCACCCCCAAATTTGGCCCTACTTTTTCTTGCGCCCAAACAAACCTTTTTTCTCTTTCTTTTTTTCTCCTTCATCAGTTGGTTTTTCTTTACCACTTTCATCTTCCATTCCTTCAACACGCTTCTCCCAATCACTTAATTCAGCATCACCATCATTAGAATTATCACTATCTTCATCAGCATCAATTTCTTCATCTTGTGGCAAAGTATCCTTATTCTCCCAAATCTCTTTTAATTTTTCATGGCGCTTTTCAGAATTATCTTTTAAGGTATCAAGTAATTCAGTTACTTCTTCATGAAAATCAGCGATAGTCTGTTCCAGCCTCCTTACAAGTTCTTCCTGCAAAGGAATTCCGAAACCATCCCCGACTTTTTCCATAAGGGAACCGAATTGGTCCATTAAATATTTTTTTTGCGGATCAATTGCAGGCGCCTGATCTTCAGACCCGCCTGTATCAGGTTTTTGGGGCATATATCCTCCGGTTATTTGGCTCTTTGCCTTTCATATTCATCTTCAGTCAAAATAAATGTCTCTTTTGGCGTTAGTAATGTACTAAAAGCATCAAACATTTCGCCACTAAAAATCAATCCGATTATTATACCATAAAAACGGTTATACCAAACTACATCTGCTTTAGGATTTCGCTGTAAATTATAAATATGGCCACCGCCAAATCCCGCTGCAGCACTAAAAGCAAATATATAGGGTCTAAGGTAAAAATAATCTTTAGTTGCAGTACGATAGGAAATCGATTCTACACTACTTAAGGAAACTAATTCAATACTTGTTGGCGTTTGAACTGTCAAAATTTCATCATCAAATTTTAATAGTGTTCCCTTTAGTTTTTTTCCACTAGAATGTTTTAATTTTACTAATTGCGGTTTTGGCATTTCTGAAACAATTTTTGAAGCTTGTAAAAAATGCATTCCCTTGTATAGCTGTTTTAATGCCTCTTGTGTTAGTTCTGGCTGGCTATTCACATGTGTTTGTAATTCAACAAATTTTCGCATACTAAAAGTTGCAGTCTTTTGTACTTTTTGTCCTTTAACATTTTTAATAATTTTAACTTTAACCTGATTAGGTGTATCAGCAATTATCTGAGCACTTATAAATCCTTTTTCCCTAGGAAAAATACGGTAATATCTATTTTCATCTACATCAATTTCAGTACCAACTCTTGGACTTAAAACTTGGATTTCACCCCGAGCATAAATAATGCTACATGAGATAATTAGCATGATTTTTATTATAAGGTACATTAATTTTAAAAATTGAATGCAGTCTCAATGGTCGTTTGTTTAATCGGCTCTAATTTACCAGAACCATTATCACGATAATATTGGCGGAAATCCCAGACAAGACTTACTCCTTTGCTCAATTCATACCCAATCCTATATCCTAATACAGTATTAATAGTTGGATTTTCAAAATCAAATGGATTAATATCATTATTCCTTTGATAATAAGCCATTGCGCTACTTACCTTTGGTATATTTTCGGCATTAAGATTTAAAAAAGCATAAAAACTTTTATAATCTGTCGTATCCATTTTCATATTAGCATAGGAAGCAGAAAATGTAACTAGATTAAATAAATCCAATGATGCTGAACCATATAATCCTTTTGATGAAGATTGCGATGAATCAGTAAACACAAACATATCTTTTGTTTTTACTACTGTATAACTACCAGACGATTGTGTCACCACTCTATTTAAATCATAAGATTGGTCAAAAAACTGAGGAACATAAGAACCATTAATAATTCTATATTCAAGAGATAAATGAAGCAAATTAAAAATTGACGATCTTATACCAGGGATAGATAATCCTGTCCCAGAACGTTTTGGTCGAATAAAAGAAATACTATCAGAAGAAATCGATGCAGGAAATTTTAAACTATTATATTCAGCAAAAACTTTAAGATCAATTATTTTGTTGGAAAATATAGGATAACCAATATCTACAGCAAAACCGCTGGTACTTGCAGTATTCTCTTGGAGGCTAAATGGCATGGCCTTAAGAATAACATCGTCTGCATTTTCATTTTCATCAGTAATATTATCTCCATCCGCATCTATATCAATTAAAGAATCTGGCACACTTGTACCTTGCCCAGGATCTGGCCATCCATCTCCATCAGTATCGTTCCATAGACTACTATCATTTGGAAAATCATCAAATAAATCTGGGAAAGAATCTTTATCTTTATCTTTAAGTCCAGAAAACATATTCGCATCAGAAACATAGTTTAATCCTATTGAAAGTGGAAAGTTGTCTGATACTTTAAATACAGTGCGCAAAGCAACAATTGTTCCTCCACGTGAAATATCTTTAATGTTCGCTAATAATATTTCTCCACTAGCAGGTCCTAAATTAAAACCAGTGTTAATTCCAACTCTACGAACAGATGGAAATTCCATCATATTGGAATAACCAGACATTAATCCTCCGTAACCAAGTGTCATTCCTTCAATAGAGCCATATTTTATCCAAGCTGGATCTGTTCTATTCCCATAGCTTATAAAAAGAATTTTATCCAGCAACATTGAAGGATCATTTTTTATATCCCATTCATCTTTGCGAATATTACCTTCATTATCTAAATACATTACTAAATCTAAACCAAATCCTAATTTTCCAATATTAATTACTGGTCGAACAGAAAGTTGATTATAAAGAATACCATCTATAGTGGATGAACCAATTCCCAATCCCATACCAAATGGTTTTTTTGGTGGATCTGGATCTTTTTTTCTTTCTTTTGCAGGATCGGATTTTATAGGTTCTTTTTTATTTCCTGGATCTGATTCATTAATATCCTTTGTGATATTTTCCACTTTTGGCTTTATATTCTTAATCTTGTGAATTTTTTTGACTTTTGGTTGATTAGATTTTTTTGGTTTTTTTCTTTCAGAGGGTTTAGGTTGCTGTTCGTATAAAGTGGTTTGAGGGTCTGGTGGATATTCTCCTGGAGATGATGGTGCTTGAATTAAATTACCGACCGCATTACTAACAGCCTTTTGACCAGGACCGACAGAAACGGTTTGGCCACTGGCCATATTCATCACATCAAAATTACCTGATTTACAAATAAATTGATCTACACCAGTTAAAGGATCAACAATAGAAGCAAATTCAGTACCTTTTACACTGGCAACACTTGAATGTGTTTGTACCCGGAATTTTTTTGTACGTCCTTGTTTCATCACTTTACTTAATGTAGTACCAAAATCTACATCTACCGTCCTTGTATTTTGTGTATCCATCAGTTGCAACTGAGTATTTTCGCGTAACTTAACTACTGATTTATCATTGATATACATGATAGAAGCATAAGAAAGAGCCCCTACCTTTATAGCATCACCATTATTTAATGAAGATCCTAATGCTGGTATTTCAGAGTATTTATCATTACCTATCCGTTTTATTAAAACTTCCCCATAACTGCTGGCCAAAACGGCTATCGGCTCTGCAATGATATTTCCATAAATAATTACGAAAAAAAGTAAAATATTCCTCCAGTTTAGCTTCATTATACCATATTGATGTTGAATCATTTAAATCAGGACTGTTTCACTATAAAAATTAAGTTGAATTTGATATAGCTCTAAGGATAAGCTCCTCAATACTGATAAACTCTATACCTGTATTTTCTTTAAGTGATAATTCACAGGTTCTGCTTGAAGAAACTCCCAGTTCTGCATTGATATCTGTTGATTTTTGAATGGAATGCCTTGCAAGCTCAGGTATACGCAACCCTCTATCTCCTGCCATACCACAGCAAAATCCTTCCATTGAAGTTTCTACGCTTACTGCACAGGATTTCACTAAATCAAACAACACCTTTTCATTATTCATTTTTTGAGAAGAACAAACTGAATGAGCATAAACAGTTGATTGAATAGGAGATAATATTAGACTTTCTTTGAGATTATTAAGAAAAGTAACCGAGTCTATAATCTGTAAATTTTTGGTATTACCTTCTAGTATATACTGTGTACATGGAGAAAGATCTATAATAATAGGTATCTGACCTTTCTTAGAATGTAAAAATAGTTTTTGCAAAAGTTTTTTTCTTAATCTACGTCCAGTTTCCGTAAAACCTCTAGAATCAAAAGCCATGCCACAGCAATAATCCTCGTATTGCTTAAATACAGATATTTCTTTTTCTGCCATATCACTGATTTTATGCAATAACATGGAAGACGATTCTCTAGATATATTGGTAGAAAAAAGACGATTAACGCAGGAAGGAAAATGAACAAAATCAAAATGATCATTCCCTTTTTTTGGAAATTGAAGTGGTTTAGCTCTAGCTATTCCATGTAATGGCCAGATAGGAATATTTCTGCTTATATGTTTATTTAAACTTTCTGTAAAATAATGCAATAAACTATTTCCAAAAATTTTACCTGTTAAATTTGCAATAGCAAAAATTCGATATAAAATTTTAACAACAAAATGAAAATTATTACTGACTACTTTTACTAATCTCGGATCCTTATCATTTAGTGATCTCAAAGATTTTACCATCTTCCCAGTATCAATATTTACTGGACATACTTCAGAGCAAAGTCCGTCAGTTGCACATGTTTTCTCTATCGAATACTGAAAATTATTTAATTCGCTTGATAGCAAATTATTAATCTTCAATTCACGCATAACTCCAATTCGTTGGCGAGGTGTCAATGTCAATCCGGAACTGGGACAGACTCTTTCACAGAAACCGCATTCAACACATGTATCAACTTCATCATGAATTTTTGGTAAAGTTTTAAGATTTTTCAAATGAATTTTTTGATCTCTAGATAGCAACACATCTGGATTCAAAATATTATTAGGATCTGATAATCTCTTTATCTGCCACATAATTTCAAAAATTGGACTCCCCCATTCCGTTTCAACAAATGGAGCCATATTCCGTCCAGTTCCATGCTCGGCTTTAAGAGAACCATCGAACTCTCCTATAGTCATTTTTGATAAGTCATTCATCATACCTTCATAATTTTTTTCCCCTTGCGGATTTGTTAAATCTATAGATGTAACAAAATGTAGATTTCCATCTTTAGCATGTCCAAAAATAACACTGTCATAAAATTTACGCTTTTTAAAAATTTTCCTTAATCGGCGAATTGCAACTGGAAGGTTATCAACGTCTACTGCAATATCTTCAGTAATTACACTAGTACCAGATGTTCGCAATGAGCCAACTGTAGGATAAAGACTTTTTCTAATTTTCCAGATCATGTTTCGATCTTTTTCTCCAGTCACAAATAGTGAATCATGAATATTTTTATTTGTACTTACATATAGTTTAACATCTTTTACCAGCCTTGAAATATCATTATAATCATTTTCCTGAAATTCAATAAGTAAAGCGGTAAAATCATCAGGGATTTGATTGGGGTCATAGGGTGGATTACGAAGGTATTTAGCTGTTCTAAGTGACTGATCATCTAATATTTCTACTACCGATGAACCAAGATTTTTAAAGAAAGAAACTGAGTTCCCTGCTGCTTCAGGTGATTTAAAGAATAATAGGCCAGTTCCTTTTTCAGGAGGGTCAGGTATTGTTTTTAAAGTAACTTCAGAAATAAAAGCAAGTGTGCCTTCTGAACCAACTAAAAGATGAGAAAATATATCAATTGGATTCTTATAGTCTAAAAATGAATTCATTGAATAACCGATGGTATTTTTCAACCGATATTTCTCACGTATTTTTTGAACTAATTTTGGTTGATTTAAAATATTTTCACGAATCTTCAGCAAACCTTTAGCTAGATCTGGTTCATTATTAAAAAACCGTGAATTTTCATTCTTTGCTGAAGTATTATAATCATGACCATTTGCCAAAACAAAAGAAATGTTATGAAGTGTATGATATGAATTATATTCAGTACCACATGCCATCCCTGAAGCATTATTTGAAACAATACCACCAATTCGTGCCACATTTATTGAAGCTGGATCTGGACCAATTCTTCGATTATATGGTAATAATATTTTATTTGCAAAGGATCCGTTAACACCTGGTTGCATACGGATAAAATCACCTTGCTCAAGTATTTTTAATTTTGACCAGTCATATACTGTTTCTGCAATAACACCATGAGTGATAGACTGTCCTGATAAGGATGTTCCGCTAGTACGGAATGTAATAGGAGTTTTTGATTGCCGTGCATATGATAGAAGTTTTTTTATTTCCTGAATTGACCTTGGTCGAACAATTGCATCTGGTATAAGGCGATATATACTAGCATCTCTAGCATAAGCCAATTTAAAAATTTTATTATCTAGAATAGTACTAGCTGGCAAATAATCGTAGAGATTCAAAGTGCTATTGGCCTACATATATTTTTTATTTTTCCAGGAACAGGAATTGCCTTATTATTTTCATAATTAAAGGCAACCATTTTAAAAAGTGCGGTACAAATAGGGAGTTCTATTTCTTCCTGAAATATAGCTGCAATAAAATCAAAACTTTTTTCTCCGACACGGGAAACCCTGTGCCCTATTTCTAATTCCGATGGATGTGAAGACTGTGAATGATAAATTATTTTCATAGATCCTAATATAGTACTCTCTTTCTCTTCTTTGCGAATTCCATCATATCCTAATTGATAGTATACATCAACCCTAGATGATTCCATATAAGTTAAATAAGCAGCATGATTAATATGTCCCAATGAATCCATATCACGCCAGCGTGTTTGCATTTTTGTCCAAAAATCAAAATCTTTTCTACGTAAATCTTTCCATTCCATAATAAAAATTAGAATAGAATTATCCTGATAATCACGAAAAGAATTAATTTTTTCTATCTTATTTAACCTTGTAATTTTGATAATGAATAGTAATAAAATATTTTCTTACCCATATTTGCAGATTAATATATCTTGAATAATAGAATTAAATATTTTCATTTATTAATATTATTCTCTATTGTTCATGGACAACCCAAAGAAAGAATAGAGTTGCAGATAAATAAATGTTCAGGTAACGTAACCAATTCTTTGAATGGGAATCCAATCTATGCGATAAAAGTAGAGATTCTTAGCGGTAATAATAATCTCAAAGATTCATGTTTTACAGATAATCAAGGTAATTATTATATAGATCCCGTAGGATATGTATGGCGACCTAGAATCAGATTCACTTCTTCATCATATACATTTAAAAATAAAATAATATTTTTAAAGGAAACTAATTTAGATAATAAAGGTATTTTAAAATTGGATGTTTCTTTAGACCCTGTTCCTGAAGATGAAAAACCAAAAGTGTTTTCTAAAGGTACTATTGATTCGAGAGCAAAAACATTTTTCTGGGAAGGAAATGTATTTTACTACTTAGATAATAATTCTAATGCAAATGATTATAAAGCTTCTAAGTTTATAATAAACAAAGTAGATACAGATATATCATCCAATGGTGATCTTATACTCTGGATTAATAACAAAGAAATAAATCCTTTACTTTGTTATGTTCCTCAGAATGGTAATTATGAAAATTTACTTTCTATTCTAGGAGGTTATTTATCTGATCCTCTTTATAAAACTAGTGGTCTGCCACGTTTTTTAGATAAAAGTGTATTAGAACCAACAGTCGTTTTTGGAAAAATAACCGATGCACAAACGAATGAACCTGTAATTGGCGCCGAGATTAGTATAGTAGGAATAAATACGAACAAAAGAATTACAAGTATAGATGGTAAATATGCATTTCAAATCCCTGAAGTAGGTAATTTTGTGTTAAAAGTGATACCACCTATGAATTCAAAATACGAAGTACCATCAGATATTGAATTAATCATAAAGGAAGCTCGCGGAGGGTGGCATCAATCTAATCAAAGATTAATTCCAAAGAGAAGTTATAATTGGTAAAAGTCAAACTTAGTATTATTCTATGTTTTCTCATATTTTTAAATATTCAAGGTAATCAAAATATGAATAAATCTCAGATAGCAACTTTTGGAGGTGGATGCTTCTGGTGTATTGAGGCTGTATTCCAGCGCGTAAGCGGTGTTATATCAGTAATACCTGGCTATGCTGGCGGAAAGACAAAAAATCCTACATATAAAGAAGTCTGTGGAGGTTTAACTGGCCATGCAGAAGTAGCACGCATTGAATTCGACCCACTAAAGGTTAGCTACAAACAAATGCTAAATGTATTTTGGCAGGCACATGACCCGACTACCCTAAATCGCCAGGGAAATGATGTGGGGTCACAATACAGATCAGTAATTTTCTATCATTCGGATAACCAAAAAGTGATCGCTGAAAAATCAAAAATTGAAGCTGACGCTTCAACCTATTGGTCCAATCCAATTGTCACAGAAATACAAGAACTTAATAATTATTCAGATGCTGAAGATTATCACCATAATTATTACAATGAGAATCAAAACCAGCCATACTGTATTTTTGTGATAAAACCAAAACTGGATAAGCTAGAAAAAGAAGGAATAATAAATAAATAATCAAGATTTCATTTGTTCATATTCCTTCATAGCATCAATCAAGGAATATACACCTTCTTCTGGCATAGAATTATAGATAGATGCACGAAAACCACCAACAGAACGATGACCTTTTAAAGCTAAAAGGTTTCTATCTTTACAAAATAAAATAAATTCTTCTTCATCTAATCCAGATTGAGAAAAAATAAATGGGACATTCATCAATGATCTGTCTTCATATGATACTGGACTTTCAAATATTTTATTACGCCTAATTTCAGAATATAGTCTATCTGCTTTTTTCTTATTTAACGATTCAATTTCTTTTAATCCACCCAAATCTTCAATCCATTTCAAAGTCTCATTAACAACAAATACAGCATATACTGGAGGCGTGTTATACATAGAAAATTTGTCTATATGTGTCGTATAATCCAACATATTTGGAAGTTCTCTGTAATTCTTTCCAACAAGATCATCTCTTATTATAACTAACGTAACGCCAGCTGGACCCATATTTTTCTGAGCTCCTGCATAAATTAAACCATAACAAGAAATATCAATTTGTTTTGAAAGAATATCTGATGACATATCTGCCACAAGAAATCCATCAGGGTTTAATACTTCTGGCATTATTTTATACTGCGTACCATATATTGTATTATTTGTAGTTATATGTAAATATTTTGAATCAATATTTTGATCATATTGTTTTGGTATAAATGTATATTTTCCCTTTTTAGAAGTTGCAATAATATTTGCTTTTCCTATTTTATTACATTCTAATATTGCTTTAGATGACCAGATTCCAGTATCAATATAATCTGCTGAGCTTTTTAGAGGCAAAAGGTTAAGTGGAACCATTGAAAATTGTGTCGAAGCACCACCCTGTAACCATAGAATATGATAGTTAGATGGGATTTTTAGTAATATTTTTATTCGTTCTGTAACCTGTTCAAAAAGCTCAATTACAAGTTTTGACCTATGGCTTATTTCCATGATGCTCATACCTGTATCTAAGTATTGTTTTGTAGCTTTACTGGCTATTTTTAATACATTTTCATTTAAACAAGCTGGACCTGCGCTGAAATTATAGGTCTTCATTTTAATAAATCTGAAATATTAATAAACTAGAATACTTACTAAAACTTAGCAGAAATCAGATAATTTGTATAATGGAAAAGAGTTATATTTTATTAACCTTAATCTTTTGCAAGCTAATTATCAAAGGATTTTAAATTTAATGTATAAAAATTAGTATTTAATTCCAAAACCCTCCATTGCGACGTCCCCCGCGTTTGCGATTCTTCTTCTCTTTTCTTTTTCCCATCTTTTTCATTTCTCCTCCCATATCTCGCATCATTTTCTGTTTAAACATACCTAATTTGGCAAGTTGATTTGTATCTAAAAGATCATCTAAGCCAAGTATAAATTTTTCTTCTTCATCAGCATGCTTTTTTCTTAAGCTGGTAGTCTTTTTTACTGCAGCAATAATTTCTGACTTATCCAAATTATTATCCTTAAGCTTTGATCGTAGAATTTTTTCTAATTCTTTTTCTTGATTACGTATTTGATCTAGGCTACTTCGGTGTTCACGAAGCCTTGGGAAGAATTTTTCTGCCTGCTCCGGCTTAAGATCCAATTCTTCAGTCAAACGCCAAATCATCATAGACTCCATCCGCTGTTTTCGCTTACTATCTTTGAAATTTGATTCATATTTATTATTACTATCAAATTCTTGTGAAAAAGTTATGCATAAAATTGATGTAATTATTATCAATAGCGTTTTCATAATGTTTCCTTTTTTGATTTAATCTATCCAATAAGTATCACTTATAATATCCATTGTAGTCCAAAAATCATTTTCTTGGAGTAGGAAAAGTGCAATGTCATCAACAGATACTAGTTCATTTGTCAACAAAATTTCAATCTTCAAATTCCATAATCCCATATCAAAGAGACCAATATTATTTTCATATTCATCAATATATGTAATATATTCACTTTGATCTGATAAATGTCCTGCAGTAAAAAATCCAATCAGAAAAATGAATATTGCAGCAATCATTGCTGATTTAATCTGATAATTAGACTTTTCTTTTCCTTTTCTAAAGTGATGGAATTTTTTTAGAAATTTTTCCGAATCAGCTTCATATATTTCAATTTTTCCTAATATTATTAGTTTCTTTTCAAAATCATTCATCAGAAATCCACTTTTTTAATTTCTGTAATGCATAATGAAAATTAACCTTTGCTGTATTTTCCGAAATTTGAATCACGCGTGAGATTTCTTTATAAGATAACTTATTGACAATACGCAAAATAACAACCGTACGCTGTTTTTTAGGTAGTTTTTTAACAGCAATCCACAATTCCTCTTTTTTCCATTCCTTATCGATCTTTTTATCAACATCTCTTGGCTCTGGTATTTGATCTAAATGAAGAAGGTTTTTCCATTTATTTCTAGTAATCCAATTGTTTGCAGTATTGACATTGATTCTGTATAAATACGTAGTAAATTCCGATTCAAAGCGAAATTTCTTAAGGTGTTTATACAATTTATAGAATACATCTTGCGTTAAATCTTCTGCAACTATTTCATTTTGAGTAATATTAATAAAAAAGCCAATTACATTTGGTAGATGTTTGCGAACAATTTCATTAAACGCATTTTTATCACCATTTTGGAATTTTCGTATAAGATCATGGTCATTAGACATATCATTATCTAGTTAGACAGTAAAATAAATGAAAGGTTAAAAAGTTATTAATCAATATTAGAGATTTATCATTAAATATCCCCAACTTTTCCTATGGTATCTATAGTAAAATCAATCAATTTTGATAAAGAACAAAATAGAGCAATTACTCACCCACCTTCCCCTCTCATGATTTTAGCTGGTGCGGGAACCGGTAAAACCTTTACACTACTTCATAGAATAAAATATCTCATAAAATCTAATCAAATTAAACCCGAACATATTCTTTTTCTTACATTTACTGAAAAAGCTACTGCTGAAGCAAAAGAAAAAATGAAGAATATTATTGGTAATAAAGCTCATAAAATCTTTATTGGGACTTTTCATAGTTTTTGCCATTCTATTATAAGAAAATATGGATCTGAAAAATATATCAAAGATATTTTGTGGCAGGAAAATGACATACTTTACTTCCTTATTAATCACTTTGATAAAATGGAATTTATCCAGTCCAGGGTTTTCGCAAATAATCCCGTTAAAGCTATCCAAGAATCATTTATTCCTTTCTTCAATAGAGCCGGAGATGAATTGATTTCTCCTAATGAATTACAATCTAAACTACAAGGAATCGAATATTCAAAAGAATGGTATGAATATAATTTTCCTGATATACATGAAAAAAATACAGAGTTTGATGATTTAAAATTCCAGATAATAGACTTAGTGAAAGCTTATTCCTTCTACCAAAATCAAAAAGAAAAGAACAATGCACTGGATTATGGTGATATGATTTTGAACTGTTATGAGCTTTTACTTAACAATCAATCAATTTTAAAAAAAGTAAGGTTGGAAAATAAACACATTTTTATTGATGAATATCAAGATAATAATTATGCACTGAATAAAATTGTAAATCTTATTTCTGAGAAAGAACCCAGCATCACAGTTGTAGGTGATGAAGATCAATGTATTTATTCTTTCCGTGGAGCAAATTATTTCAATATTTCTGATTTTAGGAATCGTTATAAAAATCATCCTCACTATACAGAGATATCATTAATAAATAATAGAAGGTCTACTCAAGAAATTCTTGACCTTGCAAATGCTTCAATAAGTATTAACAAAGAAAGAACACCAAAAATATTAAAATGTATTAAAAAAAATGCTGATACAGGCTCAAAACCAAAATGGATTCAGGCAAATAAAAATCAAACCATGGAAATATTGCCAAAACTAATACACTATTTGGTAAATAATAGACAATCCCTATATGGCGATATCGCAGTTATCTGTCGCGGAAGAGCTAATGTAAGCCAAGCCGCTAAAGCAATGCAAGAGTCTGCCATACCAGTAGATATATATATAGAGAAATTTTTCGATGTTCCAATTGTGAAAGATGTGATTTCCTGGGGTCATTTAGTTTGCATGGATGATTATTCTAATATAGCACTATTTAGAATTTTACGTAATCGATTAGGAGATGTTTGGACTAGCTTATTTTTTCAAAAAATGGACAAAACATCCACTCAAGAAAAAATAAATAGATTAGAGATTGTAAAAAATGAATCTCAAGAAATTGTATCCATATTAAATACTATCAAAATACTGAAAGAATCTTTAAATAAAAGACTTAAATCAGATGAAATTGTATGGCAGATTATTTCATTGTTAAAGGAATCAAATTTAATTAAATCCATTCGCAGTGAATACGGTTACAACCAAAGATTGAATATTGCCAATTTAGGAGAAATTTTAAACCTGTCAGAGCAATTCGTTAATAAGGATCCTGATGCAAGATTTAACAATTGGATTGATTATATGGAAGTACTTTCATTAGCATCAAACAAAATTGCTGCACAACCTATAATAGAAAAACACAATATTGCAGTTCAAGTTATGACTATTCATCAAAGCAAAGGTTTACAGTTTCCTGTAGTTATTATGCCATTTCTATATAGTGGCAGTTTCCCCTCAAATCATAAAAAACACTCAACAATTGATCGAGTCCCTGCTACATGGGCTGCATGGAGACAAAATAAAAAAATTAGCTCCCGTGAATTACATTTAGCTGAGGAAAGACGTGTTTTTTATGTTGGAATTACCAGAGCTGAAAAATATCTATATCTAATGGGTCCGACAAAAAGAGAATCAATTTTTATCAAAGAATTGGAAGATATTAATTCAAAACCAATGGAGATTTTCAAAATGGAAAATTCAGAAGAAAAAACAATATCACTAAATACACGTCTTCAAAAATTATTAATTGACCTGAATAGAGAAATATCAGCAAATCAATTTAATAATGCAAAAAAAATTATTAATGATATAGAAAATGAAAAAAATATAGAGGTTGAAAATACTACTCCTATCAATAATGAAATAACTTTACTTCATCTTTCATCTACTAAAATTGAAACATATAATTCTTGTCCACTAAAATATAGATTAAAATATATTGATAAAGTTCCAGAGCGAAAATCACGTTCCACGGGAGAATTTGGTTCTATAATACATACTATATTGGAAGAATACCATGGGCTTGAAAAAAAGGATCAAACTAAAAAAGAATTATTTAAACTTTTAAATAAACACTGGCGGGAAGATGCATTTGAATATCGAAAGAGAGGTGAAGAATTCCGTAAGCAGGGTGAAGAAATACTATTGGCTTATTTTGAACACATTCAAAATAATCATCCAAATGTGATTGGTAGAGAGGTTGGATTTACCTATATCATGGATGATGTAAATGTTAAAATATCAGGAAAAATTGACCGAATAGATGATAACAGGAAAACTTTCGGGATTGTAGATTATAAAACTAGTAGAAAAAAAGAAAAAGCAGAAAAAAATATCCAGATGGCCCTATACACAGAAGCATTACTTAATGGAGCTATCGAAAACATAAGTGGAAAACCTGGAGAAGCTATTCTTCACTTTTTACGATTTGGAGATGACCCGATATCAGCTCACATATTTACAGAAGAAGAATTAGAAAATTATAGGGATAAAATAAGAAATGTTGCGATAGGAATTCGTTCAGGATCATTTGAAACAAATAAGGGTGATTTTAACTGCAGATATTGTGACTACAAAGAATTCCTTTGTCCCGCATGGGAAGAATAAGTAAAAAATAATTAAAATCAAGAAAGATAAACTATTAGTTAGTTATTTTTAGTAATTGATATTCAAGTCTACCATTAAAATTTGAACTAAAGAAAGAAATGAGATCAGGATTTCCAACTACCGATATTGAATCCTGACTTGACCACGTTAAATCTGATTGAATAAAATGACTAAGTATCGTATCGCCATTCTCCTCAAAGATCTGAAAATATGTAGAATCAGTATCTTTTACTTTTATGTCTTTTAAAATAAATGTTGCAAGTATAATATCAGTTTCATTCGCCAAGAATTTAATGTCCCAGGTATTAGTTTCTGTATAATCATCACCTAATATTGACAGTGAAAAAAAATCCTGTTCATCCACGATGGCCGGTATATTTTCTAATAATCCATCTGTATGCTCAGGAGGTGATACACAGCATGATAATAGAAGCAATATCAACATTGTTTCAAACTTCAATAATTGATATTTATCCATCCTATTTATCTACCTTATCGTTACCAAGCTGAAGTTCGCCAATTTTATCCATGGGTTTTTCCAAGGCCTTTAATCGTGCACCTTTTAATTCATCATAATGATTTGTAAGAGATAAAAGCGTCTTCCCCATAGCATCAATCTTATCTGTGTATTTTTCCCATTGTTTTTTAAATAAACCAACTAATTTTTGCATTTCCCCTGCTTTTTTCTCCATAGAAAAATTTGACACTGCCTGTCTCACCAAGGATAGTATAGCATAAAGAGTAATAGGAGAGCAAAGCATTATTTTATTTTCCAAAGAAAAGTCGATTAATTCATGATCTTCCTGATTTAAAAATGCATAAATACTTTCATTAGGAATAAATAATAAAACATAATCTACTGTACCTCCTTCAACATTAATATAGGAACGTTTTGAGACTTCTTTTACTCGATTGCGAACATCCTTAAGAAAGGCTTTTTTTTCTGTATTTTTTTCTGATTCACTTTCTGCAATAATATATTTTTGATAATGTGCAAGAGGAAATTTAACATCCATATTTAAGGATTTTTCATCTGGAAGATAAAAGGTAAAATCTGGACGCTCACTTCCATCAGATATCTGCTTCTGTCTAGTATAATTAATTCCTTCAACAAGTCCGATAAAATCAAGAATATCTTTTACCATTCTCTCTCCCCACTGCCCTCTGGCCTGTGAACTGGAAAGGATCTGCCTTAAGTGAGAAGTGGTGTCTGATAGCTCTCCAACCCTCTTTCGCGATTCTTCCATCTGAGATTTTAGAGATACTGTATTATCAGAAAGATTTTTTAAATCTACTTTCATTTCTTTCAAAGTAGTATCAATCAACTCTTTCTTATTAACTAATTGCTTACTGGATTTATCTAGTAAATTATTAAACTTATCTTCCGCCATTTCAAGAAACCTTTTCTGATTTGTAATCAGTGCTTCATTGGAAAGGTCACCAAAAGCAATTTTTAATTGATCCGTATTTTCTTTAACAGATTCAACTTCTTTTTTACGCAGTAACCATACAGCAGCTCCACCCAGTAAGAATCCAATAATAAAGAGCAAGATTCCGGCTAATTCCATAGGTTAAAGGGTCAGCTTAAAAGAATCAACCAATATGCCTGGACAGGTGGTTCCCCCAAGTGACCTTCCACCATAGGTACCCACTTCAGGATTAATCGTGACTTTATCTTCAATATCCACTAATTGATTACCAAAAATTCTATAAAATGAATCATCAAAACGCATAGTTTCAATAGGCGCAACGATTTCACCATCTTCAACCCAAAAACATGCATAACGTGTTAAACCTGTAATACGACCTCCCGCATTATCACTCCAGTTAAGATAGTGTACGTTTGACAGGTACAATCCTTTATCCAACTTTGTGATTACATCATCCTGGTTTAAGCTTCCTGGATGCATATTTGGAGATCTCATATATTCTCCTGCTTCTGCAAAATTAGATCGAACTCCATACTCCTTAGCAGATCTTGAACTGACTAATGTATTTATCAGGACACCATTCTCTATTAGAGTAGTTTGCTCTGGTGCAACTTCACCATCAGAATTAAACTGTGGACAAATCCCAGGAGAAAAATCTTCCACAATAGAAAATTTTGGTGATAATCTAATATCATCATTTCGCATTCGTCCGAACCCACTACATCCTTGCCTAAGTG
>TARA_B100000686_G_scaffold340142_1_pt1 | contig 16884 bp, 10 predicted proteins | sample TARA_B100000686 | Tara Oceans TARA_B100000686 (sample SAMEA2622733) | marine metagenome | biome: marine biome (ENVO:00000447); feature: marine epipelagic mixed layer (ENVO:xxxxxxxxx); material: "saline water (ENVO:00002010), including plankton (ENVO:xxxxxxxx)" | depth 150 m
GTACTATTCCAGCAGGGTTATTTATCTGGTTGGTGAATTTGATTATAGTGGCTTTGTTCAAAACTGTAACAGGATGTCCCAGGGATCAAATATTTATAAGAGGACACATATTTTTTATTCGTATCTCAATTATTTTTATGATCAAAATGTATATACAACCCATACTATGGCAATCGTACCTGGAGCAGGACATAATTTTGAGCAAATGGTACAGTCAGAGTGCGGAAAAAAATCAATATTCGGTTCTGGTGATTGTGATGAAATAGAAGCAGATGATCCTGTATTAAGTATTACCCTTAAAGTATGCAATCCAGATACTGTTGACAGTGTAAAGGTATCAAGTGCTGTATGGAACTGGCAACCTGAATTAGATATGTTGGCAACCCAGACCCAGTCCAATGACAGTCTTTGGAAAATAATTATTGATCCTGCACCGCTTCAGACGATCCGGTATCTATGGGTGGTAAATGACAGAGAGGAGGATCTTATTCTTTTTAATGAAGCGAATGATCAGTGGGAAGGTAACTGTGCCGGGTATACGGATTCATCTAACTATGCTTACAGAGTCTGGTCTCCTGACTCATCATTTTTCATTCACAATACATATGAAACATGTTATTCCTGCGATAACACTCTTTCAATACAGCAAACTCTAACATATCAAAATAAGAATAGCGATATTAGCATATACCCTAACCCGTTTAATAATGAATCAATATTGAAATTTAAAACGGGTCGTCAGGGATTGTATTCTTTATCAGTCTATAACTTGATTGGTGAACTTGCTTATCACAACAGTAAGGATTTTCCGGCGAATAAAGAAGTAAATTTCATTATTGATTTTGATAATAAAAACCTTCCAAGCGGAATGTACTATTATCTTCTTCAATCTGAAGATATTCTTAATAATGGAAAATTTGTTTTTTTAAAATAATTCTTTAGGAACAATAATGTATAAGAAGATTTATCTTTTTATTATGCTTTTTTCTCAGATATTCGCTGGTGATCCCATCATCAGTAACTGGTATATTGGTACCCGTGTTTCAGGTGGTGGCCCATACAATCATTATATGGAAATAGTAAATCCTACAGTCAGCCCGATTAATCTTTCAGAGTATGCCATCATAAAAGGTCACGGACAGGATAATGCATTTGGTACAGGATGGGGAAATGAGCTTGAAAATAGCGGCGAGTCCTTTTTCAGGTTCCCTGATGTTATTTTGTTTCCAGGACAAACTTATTCTATATCAAGAGATGTTTCTCATTTGAGTCTGCAGAGCGCTGCAGATACAGTACTCAACGGCGACTGTATTCTGGGAGTTAGCGGGGATGACGCAGTCGGGCTCTTTAAAAGCACAGGCATAAATATACAGGAGGTGTTGGCCGCCACTGACAGCATACCCATAGATGCCATTGGCACTCCCTATTATGATCCGGGAACAAGCTGGCAAATCTCAGGCGAGCTTGGTCCGGTAAATAGTACCGGGACATCGTATTATGGTGTAACACGTTTTGCTATCGTACAGAGAAAATCGTCCGTTTGCAGAGGAAATGAAGGTAACTGGGAAATATCCCGTGGTTGTTTTGAAGAAGACTGTGACAATGACAGCCTGGCAACAGCATATGAACTTTCAGATTGGAAAATTATCGCCTGCCATTTTCCAGATGAAGATGGAAACATAGGACCTGGATTTGAGCCTGAAAATCCTGATGCAGCTGTCGATGTTGATTCCATGGACGCATATATGTGTGATTGCCCATACGATGGTGAGAATCAGAATCCGGAAGCTTCTGCAGGTCAAGACCAAACCGTGGAAATAGGAGAGCAGTTTTCTCTTGACGGTTCTTTAAGCTCTGATGCTGACGGCTCTATTCAAACACACTATTGGGTTCAAATCTCCGGAGAAAAGGTACAGATAACTTCTCCCGCACAGTCAGAGATTTTTCTATCAGCGCCGGACAGTCTGGATACTCTCGTATTTGTTTTGCATGTTATTGACAATGGTTTTGCAAGAGACAGAGATACTGTTCAAATTTTTATTGAAGAAGAAGTTACTGCTGACATATCCAACAATATTGGTAAAATAACTGAAGAATTTCTATTGCTTGGAAACTGGCCAAATCCATTCAATTCCAGCACTACTATTTCGTTTAATATTTTTGAACCAGGGAATGTCAATCTAATTATATATGACATAAAGGGGAAGAAAATAACTGAAATGATTCTAGGGTTCGTAGAGTCTGGAATGCATAACGTTTATTGGAACGGAATGGATTTTCGTGGTGCAGACTGCAGTAGCGGGATATATATATATGAATTGCGAAAAAATGAAAGCTCGATATTCAGAAAAATGTCTTTCTTGAAATAATTTCCAGAATAAAAAATAAAAGCTATATTGAAAAAATTTCTCTTTCTTTTTATTAGAGTATATATTATTTCGTGCCTGCTTAACGGAAACAATTTTGAATTTTCCACCGTTCGCATTTTTGGATCGGTTACAGATAAATCTGGAGCGCCTCTTGCAGGCGCAAATATCATTATCTTAGGAACACAGTATGGAGCGTCATCTACTATAAAAGGTGACTACTCAATATCTCTTCCTGTAGAATTATTAACTCAGAAATCTCAAGCTATAGTAGTATCATATATTGGATATAAATCTGAACGTGACAGTTTAGTTTACGTTGTAGAAGGTGAAATACTTAAAAACTTCATCCTTACTCCGGATGTGCTGGGTCTTGAAACTGTTGTTGTAACAGGCCTTGGTGGAGAAAGAGAAAGAAAAAAACTAGGTGTTTTAATCGAGTCTATTCGCCCTGAAGCAGCAGCCAAATCAGGTGAGACCAACATTGTTACTGCTCTTCGTGGGAGTGTACCAGGACTGGAAATTAGAAAAACAAGTGGTGATGCCGGTACAAACGCATATTTTAGGATCAGAGGTACAGGTACAATAAGTGGAGATCATGAGCCTCTGATTATAGTAGATGGTAGCCCGATTAATTCATCTACCAGAACTGTAGGGGGTGATGAAGGGGTTCAGAGTCCCAGGAACAGGTCCGAAGCTTCCAGCAGAACATCCGATATAAATATAGATGATATCGCATCAATAGAAGTGCTGAAAGGTGCAGCAGCATCAGCGATATATGGTTCCCGCGCATCCAATGGAGTGATACTTATTACAACAAAAAGTGGAAAGACGGGTAAAACAAATATTACCTATAAGAGTCAATTCGGTATTACTTCTGTAAATAAAAATTATCCTCTTCAACGCCTGTTTGGTCAGGGAGCAGGGGGAGATGCACTAAAAAATTCTATTTTTTCATGGGGTCCTCCCCTTAATGTTCCCGATGCTCCGTGGTATAATGATGCAATCCAGGATGACGAAGTATATGACCATCTTTCTTCTATATCAGATTTTGGCTATAACCAGGAACAAAACTTGATTGCTTCCGGAGGTACTGAAAAGACGACATTTTATTTATCATTTGGCCGCACCTATGAGCGATCCCACTGGATCGATTATCAGCAGTATAAGGATATAGTCCCGACAACATATGGACATGAACCGACAAGAGAGATACCATCCGATTATCTTCGTTACTCGATACGACTTAAGGGCAGCCATTTAATTCGCAAAGATTTTACCATAAGCAGCAGCATATCTTATGTGAGGGTAAAAACGAATAATGTGGCGAGATCTCATACGACAGATGGTTTGGGTCGTGGTTTATTGAGTACGCCTCCTGACTTTAATTTACTGCCATATCTAAACTCTTCTACTCAATACCACCGCTCTTCAACAAATGAAGATGCAACTTCCCCGCTAGGACCACATTCCTGGAATAATCCGTACTGGGTTTTATTTGAAATGAAACAGGGACAGGAACTCAATAGAGCTTTTGGGAATATAAAGCTCGACTATAAGCCAACTGGATGGAGCACGATCAGTTACAATTTGGGAGCTGATTACAGCTACGATAAACGATTAGATTTGCTTCCGATCGGTACGTATCGCAATGGTGGAGAGGGAAGGATGTTTCGAAATTTAAATAACAGACTTGAATGGGATGCAAATCTCATTATGCGGATTGATGGAAGAGGTCTGTTCGGAATTCCAACAAATATTACACTGGGACACAACTTAAACAGTCGCTCTTCTAATACAATTAAAAATCTCGGGAATGAGCAAATTGTAATGAATTATTATCAGCTTGAAAATTATAGTACTCAGACCATTTCAGAGTATATTTCCTTAATAAATACTGAATCTGTTTTTGGTCAGATGTCCTATGATCTTTTGGATCAGATATATTTAACTGTGGCCATACGTCGGGACGGATCATCCACCTTCGGTCCGGCTGACAGACAACATTATTTCAAAAAATTCAGTAGTGCTTGGGACTTTACAAAACTTATTTCTATACCCTATCTGAATTTTGGGAAATTAAGAGCTGCATACGGTGAAGCCGGAGAACAGCCGGAAGTCTATAGTATTTATTCTGGATATCTATCGGATAACATTGGGTATTTTGGAAACAAAGTAAGTCTGGGGCAGTCAGGCGTTTATAATGGAGTGTTGGGTTACATATCAGATTCCCGCCTTGGGAATACTGCAATACGACCTGAAAGAAGGATTGAAAAAGAAATAGGTTTGGATATTGAACTGATTAATAATCGTTTTGGAATCAGTCTGACAGGATACAATGCAAAAAGTAATGATGTTATTTTTACCATGGATGTTGCTCCGTCAACTGGATCTGATACATATACTGCTAATGGTGCGGTAATTGAAAATAAAGGTCTGGAAATGACAATCAATGGAAAATTAATTGAAAATAAAGATTTGACCTGGACATCAAGATTTCTTTTTTCAAGCAATAATAACATGTTACTGGAGATGAACGGGGTGACTGTAGACCAGGCAATAAAAATGGATGACTCAAATCTTCCCATCAATCAACTTTCTAAATTTACATTTACCGCACCTGGACACCAGATCGGTGAATTCAGGGGATACAGCTGGTCACGTTTTGGACATGGAATTATTGCAACAGATACGGATCTGGACGGGAACACAATTTATGTTAATATTGATTCTGTTTACGCAGGTCAGTGGAAAAAAAATGATGTTTATATCAGGAGGAACGGTCTGCCGGATTTAGGCTGGAAAAATTCAGATGGCTCATCGGGAGGATACCTTTGGAGCGGTTATAGCCCTAACCCGGATTGGACAGGTAGTTTTTACAATGAAATTAAAGTTTTCAATAATATACGAATTTCCGCTCTTATTGATATAAGCTCTGGAGGATACATTGTAAACTATACAAAAAATAAACTGCACGAATTGGGAACCCATCTGGAAACAGAAAACAGGTACCATGAAGATTTTGACAATGATGATTGGTATGGTTTTGAAAATAATGTTTCTACCAATTGGGGAAAAGGAACGATGGCTGAGCTGTTAAATAATGGGCACGAAGGAATCGGACCAGGTTCCGATAAAATTATTAAATACGATGAAACATTTTATACGACAATTATGGGTACAGCAAAAGATATTATAAATAATATTGAACATGCCGGTTATGTAAAACTGAGGGAAATATCCATTGCATATCGCTATGATAGTGAAAGATTACAAAATTTTGGTGTTCAAAATATAGATTTGAGATTTAGCGCCAGAGATCTATATACATGGTCCAGATATACCGGTTGGGATCCTGAGACCAATATGATGCAGAATCGTATATCAGGAGAAGACTATTTTAATCAGCCTCAGACTCGCGGGGTGAACCTTACTATTACACTCCAATGGTAAAAATAGTAAAAAACCGATTTTTCGTGATTATACTCACTTCAATAGTATTGTGGAGTTGTGATGGTTTTTTATCTGGAGACCTTTTGGATAGTAATCCTAATAAGGTTGATTCTGTAGATCAGATATCTCCCGAAGCATTATTTGCGGGATCTCAGGTTACAATGTATGGCATTATGGAAGGCTATTTAAATCGGCTTGTATCTATGTTTATGCAGCAAGTTGGAGGTCAATTGTACAGTCATTCAGATGATTATAAGTGCAATCCTGTAGATTGGAGATTGGATAATCGATGGTCGGATATATATGGTACTGGAGGCTTAGTTGATTTACGTACGATTCAGGATCAGGCAAATAAACAGGAAAAGTATGTTCTTTTAGGGATAACTCAGATATGGGAAGCTTTTTTATTTAGTACTGCTGCTGATCTTTGGGGAAGTGTTCCATACTCTCAGGCTGTAGATTCAAGATATCCTGAACCAAAATTTGATGATCAAAAATTTATACACAATAGCGCAATTGAGCTGATAGAAACTGCAATAATCAATATACAGAAAGACCAAATGCATTCTACAATTAATGATTTTACCTTTAACGGTGATCGTGATAAGTGGATTTCAGCAGCTAGAACTTTGCAGGCCAGAATACGGTTAAACTGGGCAGAAGTTGATGGACTGACAGCTTACCAGGAGGCACTGGAATATGCAAATCGAGGTATTGCAGATGTTACCGGTGAAGGGGACTGGAAACCGCTTCATCGTTCAGGAAGTGATAATGAAGAGTCTATGTGGTTCCAGTTCTTCAGCGAAAATCTATATGTTATGGGTGCAGGAGAATTACTTGTAGATATACTGAAAAAAGATAACGATGGTCGATTACATATGTATTTTGATCAATTATCAGCATTTAATGATACTGTCGTTGGTATTTCACCTTCCAGTATTGTTCCTCCTTATGGATCCCAGTTAAATAAGAATACTGTAGGTTCAGAAGGATGGGGGATTGAGTGGGTTTCCTGGCATGAGAATCAGTTTATTATTGCTGAATCTCAGTTTGGAATTGGTCAAGAAACCGAAGCATTAAATACTTTAAATAATGCACTTGGGAAAATTGAATATCGATGGCAGAAATTAGACTCAAACTGTGTTATCCCTAGATATAATGGTATATCCGGAAATGATCTACTTGAAGCAATTATGAAGGAAAAATACAAAGCACTGTTTTTGAATATGCAAGTCTTATCTGACTGGAGAAGAACAGGATATCCTGGCTTCTTGAATATTGACGGCATTAGTACTGAATGTGAAGGCGGAATTCCAAGAAGGCTTCCGTATCCCGAGCTTGAAAAAAATACAAATAAGAATACACCGGCAGGTGATTCAATTTTTGATAGAGTAGAAAATGACCCGGGATAGGTTATTGTATAATTAATTATTTTTTACTTTGTAAGTAGAATTCTCCATTATTGAAATATTGGTTTTATAATGGGAAATAACACACTGTGTTAGAAAGTAATATCATAATAAATATAAATGACATTGTTATCGGTCCTAAAAATACTTTCCCAGTTAAATTAAAAAAATATCGTTGAAAAAATGGCAGAACAAACATAATCGGTACAACTGCGAAAAGTAGATTTACATAAAGCCAGCCTTCTTTCCAATGCACTGTACCTGTAATCCATAGTTCGATGTATTGAATGAATAAAATAAAAATCAATCCGGCTGTCGTAACAAAAGCTGAAAAAAACATATTTTTTATCTCACCGTTTCCTTTAATCCTCATAATAGAATTCACTCTCACTGAGTTTGAGAAAAAGAAAATAAAAAAAGGCGGTACATACATGGGAATTAGTAAAAGGGTAATGGGTCTGAATGTTCTTACCCCCAAGAAAATAAAGCGATAATCAACATGGAATAAATAATAAATAACATATAGAGTCATGAAGTAAACAAAGACAATTAATAATGCCAGAACTATGGTTTTAAAGAATTCTTTTTTTGAAATCGACAGGCCCCACATTTCTGGCAGAATTCCATTATTCTTACCAAAAAAATGAAAACTTAGAAAGAATAGTAAAAGCCCAATAATACCATTTAATACCGCCCATAACATAATGGCATTATTCATTCTCTGTGGGAAAAACCAAGTCTGTATTCTGTTTGATGCATCTACAAATATAAGCTTGGATAACTCTGATAAAGGGATATATGAAAAACAAGCGATAATTGAGGTAAATAGAATTATGGACCAGAAAAGTATTTTTCCATTTCCTTTTGGTTCTGGGATTGCTTCAGGAACCGGATACACAAGTGATCTGAAATAGGATAAACGAAGTAATGATTTTGCTGTTGGGACAATAAGTAAAAAACTGCATATCAATGATATGAAAGTAAAACACTCTTTTAATTGCCACACCTGTTTATCAGCTGGGATAGCATTATTCATACCAAAGACCGTTAAAAAAAAGTTAATTTGATTATAAATAGCTTCAGTAGAATAAGGTTGTAGCGGGTGAATAACTTTTTCATTGTGTACAACAGTAAATGTTCTTTCGGATAATTCACCATAATATTGTCCGATTACTATTGTATCGATTTCCGGTTGATTTTTTAATTGATTATTTATGAGGCTTAATGCTTCCGGAGCAACACTCATATTTCCATGCTTTAATTTATTTTGCCATGCACCTTCATCATAAAGTGCATAGCTCATACCAGCATTAGATTGCATTTTTTTTAAATCTTTATTTTTAAAACCCATACGTACCATACCTGAAATAAATACAGAATGTAGTTTGCTTTGAGTTGATGTATTTTTGGCAATCTCTCCAAAATACTGTGCGCCCCTTATAGCAGCAAGACCGCCTGCTGAATGACCCGTAGCAGCGATCCTGTTCTTATCAATATAATTAATATTGGATGTATTATAGATATAATCAACGATTGCAAACATTCCGTAGCCTTCTGTTGTAGCAGCTCTTTTGCTCATGGATGAGCTTGATCCTCCTTGTGCATAAGGATCAATAGATATTGTCACGATACCTCTTCTGGAAAGTTCAATCGCAATATTTGATAATGTTTCTTTGGATCTTTGAAAGCCTGGTATCACTATTACAGCCGGGGCAGGATTATCTGGTGTTGCACTCTCAGGCATAAATAAATCAGCGACAACCCATTGACCATTTTGGGTGGGAATTTTAATCTTTTGGACCTTTACTTCTCCCCATGAAGATTGTATCTGGGAAGCAAAAAAGCTTGCAGTAATCAGAATCAATATTTTTATTGAATGTTTATTAATCATTTTGCCTATTATTTAATAAATGTCAAAGACTAGGGAAAATAATTACACAATATTGATTAAATTGAAAAAAGATAGCTGAAAAGAATATGAATTTTGACATGAATCATCCAGGTTTTTTTATCTATTCTAATATTTTCCCCATTAATTCTTTCAATAATTTTGCTGCTGTGATTGCTGTAATATTATTAAGATCTTTCTCAGGGTTATACTCAACGATATCCGCTCCCACAATATTACCTTTAATATTAGAAATCACTTTAATTATATCCCTTGTTGATAATCCACCTGGCTCAGGATGGGATACACCAGGAGCAAACGCAGGATCTAAACCATCTAAATCAATAGAAATATAAACAGGTCCTTTAAAATCAAGTTTTATTTCATTAGAAAAATCTTTCATATGAATAATTTTTACATTATAGCGTTCTGCCTGATATTTTTGATGATCGTTTAAAGTTCTGATACCAATTTGGATTAAGTCATTTGTAAAATGATTTTCTAAAATGCGTGCAAACGGTGATGCGTGAGAGAATGTATTATTTTCAAAATTTTCATATAAATCCGGATGAGCATCGAAATGCACAATATTAATTTTAGAAAAATATTTGTAATATGCTTCTACAATAGGCCAAGTTATACTATGATCGCCACCAAGGGATATACATCGATTATTATATTTTAATTCTTTTGTAACTGCTTCCATTATTTTTTGAAAATCATCAGTTTGATTGCTTAGCTCAAGGTTACCTTGGTCAACCCAAAGATTTTCTTTTCCAAGATCAACACCACTTTCCGAAAATTTATTTGTTGCATCTGAATAAAATGCATTCATAATTATTGGTGGCGCTTTAGCAGCACCTTTCAGAAAAGAAGAATTAATATCTGTAGGCATTCCTATAATTGAAATCATTGTAACATATACAATTTGTAATAATTATATCATTAAAATATATCAATAAAGGAAGGTGTAATTTTTAATATAAAATAGGTATATCAGGTGTAAATTGGGTTTTTAATTTGGATTATGGGTAGATTGCAGACAATGATATTTTTGATATATGATTAAATTTATTGTTTTTATTGATTTGATTCTTGCTTTATTTTCACGGATCATTGATACCTTTTTTTATGGATCGGTTTAAAGATATAGTAAAATCAATTATTTTTGGTACAGATTCGTTTGCCGGAAAACTATTTGATATAGTATTGATCAATACTATCATATTAAGTGTATTATTTGTTATGCTCGATAGTATTGAAAGATATCATATTGTATATGGTGATTTCTTTTATATTGCTGAATGGATATTTACTATTTTATTTTCCATTGAATATTTATTAAGGATATATATTATCCGCTTACCTTCGAGTTATATTTTCAGCTTTTTTGGTATCATTGATTTTTTAGCACTTATACCAACGTATCTTAGCCTTATTCTTCCTGGAGTAGGTGTTTTTTCAGTAATTAGGGTATTACGTGTACTCAGAGTTTTCAGGGTCTTAAAATTGGTGCAATTTATGGGTGAAGCAGAAATGTTAATGAAAGCAATGAAGGCCAGTAAAAGAAAAATATTTGTTTACTTGTTCTTTTTATTGAATCTGGTAATTATTCTTGGTTCTATTATGTATTTAGTTGAAGGTGAGAATGCAGGATTTGATAGTATTCCTCGAAGTATCTACTGGGCAATCGTCACACTTACCACAGTTGGATATGGTGATATCTCACCTGTAAGCAGCCTGGGTCAGGCTATTGCTGCAATTATAATGATTATGGGGTATTCTATTATTGCCGTACCGACCGGTATAGTTACATCTGCAATGCACTATACAAAAGATGTCAGTAAAAATACCTGTGTAGTTTGCGATGATGATAAACAATCTGTAGATGCAAAATTCTGTAATCACTGTGGCGCAAAAATGAGAAATAACCAATAATATTTTGGTATAAAATCTATTCAGGAAATTTTAGTAAATAAGAAAAATCCTGGAAAGGAACATCATTATGAAACATGGATCGGATTATTGTGGCTGGATGAAGGGTACACTGGTTTCAGGACTCAGGGAGGCGGATGAAATTCATGTAAATTGTAATGTTCCTTTCGATTAACAATACAATATTTGAATATAATATTAGATAAAAATAGTTTAAATAATCATCCAATCATTCGGGTAAGAAATCTCCATAATCTCCAGTTAACAAGCCTCGATATCTCACTCCAATCTTTGTCTGGAAGGAAGAACGGGAGCTTGGAAGCTCCAGGCTCATGCCAGCTATTATCATATCCTGTAACATCCCATAATAGATCTGCTCCCTGGAATCCTGATTCAACAACAATCCCTGCAGGGTTTTTACCATTATTCTCATAAATATTGTTGTAAATCCAACAAGCCTGAGGAATGGGATCTACATCATATTTGCTTCCATCACCAAAAAGCAGGTCCAGACCTATCAGCCCTACACCGAATGAATTGTTATTTACAATTTTATTTTTAGTGACCTCGACTTCATCTCCTGCCATAATTAATATACCTGTACCACTGGGGACTCTGCTAACTATTGCAGTGGGATCTGCAAAGTTTTCGTGATTGTTATCATGGATATAGTTATTTATTACCTTACAGTTTATCGATACCTTGGAAGGGTTATTAGGAAGCAGAAACACCAGAATTCCTCCAGTGTTGTTATATACTTCGTTGTTTTCAACCAGCGCATTAACAGAGTTTTCAATCTCTATTCCTGTAACATTTCCATAAGCGATATTATTTCTAACTATAATATCCTTTGATTGCCCAACATAGATAGCGGCATCACTGGAACCTGTGACCAAACAATTTTCTATCAATACGCCAACGCACTCTACAGGATAAATACCGTATAGCCCCGTATCGTGGCACTCTAAGTTTCTATAGGTTACACTTGTAGCATGGTTTAGCATCAGGCCATTTGACGTATAGTTCCTGGCAACAAGATCTCTAATTTCTATGTTGCTTCCTGATCCGACCGCAGCATCGGATAGTACTCCTAGGCCATCTAGAATCGTAAGTTTTTCATTGTCCTGGGTGGTACCCATTATTGTGATCGATGATTTATCAATAGCAAGCATCTCATGATAAATTCCTGCACCAATTACAATTGTGTCTCCAGTTTCTGCGATATCAATACCATCTTGAATCAATTGTGTTGAATTGACATATACTTTTTTTCCTATTCGTTTAAGTACAGTAGACTGTTTTGTTGATGGATAAGGTTTAAATCTGGCAAGCTCTTTAGACTGATTTTTTAGATTAGAGACGACAGGAAGACCTGACGGTACTTTTTCAGGAATATCCGGTTTTTTAGATTCATCTGTAAGAGAATGGAGAAAAGCAATAAGGTTTTCTTTTTCAGAATCTGATATTTTGAATGGTCTAATCTTATCATCTATAATACTCTGATCTATACCGTGTTTGATTCCGCCTCCATCAGCGTAAAAGTCAATTACTTCATCAAGCGTATGAAAAAATCCGTTATGCATATATGGAGCTGTAAGAGCGACATTTCTAAGGGTGGGTACCTTAAAAGCTCGTTCATAGCCTTTGCCCACAATGTCGAATCTTCCCAGGTCGGGTTTTTGCGGGTCAATATCAGGTACACCTATAACTTTGAAATCAGGATTATTAAATGTAGGGATATTGTGGCACTCAAAACACCTGGTTTTTAGAGACCTGAAAATATTTAGTCCTTTTCTTTCATTGATGGATAAAGCATTATGACTTCCTCCAGCATATTGATCAAAGCGGGAGTCATTAGAGACTAAAGATCTTTCAAATGAAGCTATTGCATAAATAATATTATCAAAACTTATCGAGTTTTGATTTCCAAATGCCCGGTCAAATAGGCGTCTATATTCAGCTATGCTTTTCAGCTCATTTTCAAGTTCTGCACTTTCTTGATTCATCTCTGATGATTCGGTTATCGGGAATCTTGCCTGGTGTTCAAGATCTTTAGCGCGTCCATCCCAATATTGTGCGTGATTAAATCCCACGTTCCAGAGTGTAGGTGATCCTCTTTTTAGTATTTCCCCATCAATGCGACCTATACCGATACCTTTCCCTCCTCTACCCATAGAGAGTCCCCGGTTATCCGAAAATCCAAGGTCAGGATGGTGGCAGTGAGCACAGGAAATAGTATTATCTCCAGAGAGTATGGGGTCAAAAAATAAAAGCCTTCCCAATTCTCTTTTTTCCGGATTATCCGGGTTATCATCTGGACCTCTCATTTTGGGAAATGGGCGTTTAAGATTATTGGTATTAATAATGGATGTAAAATAATCATCTGACTCAGATACAATGAGTCTTGTTTTATAGTCATCGCCAATATCAGAGTCTATTGTTTTTGAAGGAATAAAAAGAAAAACGATTACCAATAAAAAAATTAATCCAGAAAGGATATATCTTCTCTTTGTACTTTTTCTCATAAAGTATATTAAACGATAATTTCAGCAAATGTAAACTAAAATGGCTATTTCAGTTTTAATAAAATAATAAATTGAAAAGTATTATTTAAATTTTGCCGGTATATCTTTATATGTATTAATTTGACCGAAAATAATCGATACAGTAAAGCTGTCTATAATGTTGGGAGGGAGTAAGATATGAAATATCTGATTATTACACTTAGCTTAATTGTTGCTTTTACGGGATGTAAACAGAACAATATGGTTGAAAAGGGGCAGGATATGGCTCATGCTGAAATGAAGAGGCCAAAGACCAATAGAGATTGGTGGCCCAACCAGCTTGATTTAACCGTTCTTAGAAAAAATTCATCTTTGTCAAATCCGATGGATGAAAATTTTGATTATAAAGAAGCTTTCAACAGTCTGGATTATAAAGCCTTAAAAAATGATCTCCGTGAATTGATGACTCAATCACAGGATTGGTGGCCAGCAGATTATGGACACTATGGTGGCTTATTTATCAGGATGGCCTGGCACAGTGCAGGCACATACCGTACTGGTGATGGTAGAGGAGGTACCCGTGAAGGGCAGCATCGTTTTGCACCGCAAAACAGCTGGCCTGATAATGCAAACCTTGATAAGGCCAGGAGACTTATTTGGCCGATCAAACAGAAATATGGAAGCAAGATCTCATGGGCAGATTTAATGATACTCACCGGAAATGTTGCGTTGGAATCAATGGGATTCGAGACTATTGGTTTTGCAGGAGGGAGGGAAGATGTCTGGGAACCTTCCGGAAATATTTACTTTGGATCCGAACAGAGATGGCTTGAAGACAAACGCTATAAAGGTGACCGTGAACTGGAAAAACCGTTGGCTGCAGTCCAGATGGGATTGATTTATGTGAACCCGGAAGGACCGAACGGGAATCCAGATCCTGTTGCTGCTGCTAAAGATATCCGTGAAACATTTGGCAGGATGGGAATGAATGATGAAGAAACTGTCGCACTTATTGCGGGAGGACATACTTTAGGGAAAACCCATGGAGCAGGGAAAACTTCGCATGTAGGCCGAGAGCCAGAAGCCGCGGAGATTGAAGAACAAGGCTTAGGATGGAAAAGTAATTACAAATCTGGAAAGGGTAAAGATGCAATCACATCAGGCCTGGAAGTAATTTGGACTCCTACTCCTACTGAATGGAGTCATACATTTTTTAAAATGCTTTTTGAAAACGAATGGGAATTGACTACAAGCCCTGCAGGAGCAAAACAGTGGGTCGCAAAAGACGCAGGAGAAATTTTTCCAGATGCTTTTGACCCGGACAAAAAGCATAAACCTACCATGTTAACTACGGATCTGTCCTTACGGTTTGATCCGGAATATGAAAAAGTATCAAGGAGATTCTTAGAAAATCCTCAAGAATTTTTTCAAGCTTTTGCCCGTGCTTGGTTCAAACTAACCCATCGTGATATGGGACCAAGTATAACATACTTAGGACCTGAAGCACCAAAAGAAGAATTCATTTGGCAGGATCCCATTCCAAAGCGTAATCATAGATTGGTGAATAAAAAAGATATAGAGACTTTGAAGTCAGCTATTATGGGGTCTGGTTTAAAGATACGTGAACTCGTGTCTTCTGCATGGGCTTCTGCAAGTACATTTCGCGGCTCAGATAACAGAGGAGGTGCTAATGGAGCTCGTATCAGGCTGGATCCGCAAAAAAACTGGGCAGTCAATGCACCTGGTCAGTTAAATAAGGTTTTAACAACATTAGAAGAAATTCAAACAAATTTTAATTCAAAATCAAAAAATAAGAAAATATCAATGGCTGATCTCATTGTTCTGGGTGGGTGTGCAGCAATAGAAGAAGCTGCAAAAAATGGGGGCTACTCTGTGAGTGTTCCATTTTCACCTGGCCGGATGGATGCATCGCAGGATCAGACTGATGTTAATTCAATGGCTGTACTGGAACCTCAGGCAGATGGATTTCGTAATTATCTTAAAACAAAGTATATTTTTTCTACGGAAGAGTTGTTGATAGATAAAGCTCAATTGTTAACTCTTACTGCGCCGGAAATGACCGTACTGATTGGAGGAATGCGCGTATTAAATACTAACCATGATCAGTCGAAGCATGGTGTATTGACCGATCAACCTGGAGTATTATCCAATGATTATTTTATAAATCTGCTGGATATGAGCACAGAATGGAAAGCAACTTCCGATTCAAAGGAAGAATTTGAAGGTAGAGATAGAAAAACAGGTGTAGTCAGATGGACAGCTACCCGTGCAGATTTAGTCTTTGGATCAAACTCTGAATTAAGGGCTCTGGCTGAAGTGTATGCCAGTGATGATTACAAAGGAGAATTTGTGAATGATTTTGTAGATGCATGGACTAAAGTAATGAACCTTGATCGTTTTGATTTATAATTAATTCATAAAACGAAACCTAATTACAAAAAACCCCAGGATCTGGGGTTTTTTGTTTATTAGAATAACCAATGTAAATAAATTTTCACCAGAGAAGAAGCTAATATGATAATGAAAAGTGGTAGAAGCAAGCGATCTTGAATACATTAACAAATAAAAACATCATCCTGGATAAGGAAAATCACCAATATAGTTTGGTTGAAGAACCTGAGCTTGTATTTACCAGTGTAACTACTTTTGTTCACAATTTCTTTGAGAAATTTGATTCTGAAAAAATTGCTAAAAAACTTGTTTCAACCCATCCAAAATATGTTGATCGTTCAGTTGAATCTCTCATTGATGAATGGGAAGCTTCTGGTCGACATGGCACGAAAGTACATGATGAAATTGAGAACTGGGTGAAAGAAGGTGCTATTCCTGGAGAAGCCAAAGCGGTTGTTGCTATTGATTGGTTAAAAAATTATCAAAAAAAATCTGATATTGAAGTATTCTCCGAAGTGCTTATTTACAGCAAAGAATTAAAAATTGCTGGAACTATAGATTTATTGGCCCTGGATAAAGTAACTGGTATCTATGAGATAATTGACTGGAAAACATCAAAAAGGATTAATACTACATCATTTGGAAATAAAACGGGTAACAAATTTGCTACGCGCGATGTACCAGACTGCAATTTTTACCACTACTCACTACAACTTTCTCTATATAGATTGATACTGGAAGAGTACTATGGTTTTACAGTGCAAAATCAATTAATCACCCATTTGCAGAATGATGGAGCAAAGGCGTATATAGCAACTTATATGCGTGATCATATTCTGGAAATGTTAAATAATTAGAGGAGACTTTTATGTCTTTTGTTAATTCAATAAAAAAAGACGGTGAAAATATAATACTCT
>TARA_B100000686_G_scaffold355270_1_pt1 | contig 16878 bp, 14 predicted proteins | sample TARA_B100000686 | Tara Oceans TARA_B100000686 (sample SAMEA2622733) | marine metagenome | biome: marine biome (ENVO:00000447); feature: marine epipelagic mixed layer (ENVO:xxxxxxxxx); material: "saline water (ENVO:00002010), including plankton (ENVO:xxxxxxxx)" | depth 150 m
CAATAACCATGCTCTTCAGCAAATTCACCGCTTGCTGAATTTGACTATCATTTTGAGTCGAAGTTAGTGCGCCGATACCGCCATCCTCACTATCCAATACTTCGTCACCACCTTCATTTTTTATATATCCTGGCAAATCACGTTCTCTAAAATCGAGACTACCCATATCATTTGAGACGAAGGTGAGCGAGTTCGTCACAACATCAGGAACGATGCCGCTTGCCTGAATCGACCGATTATTCGGCGTATAGTATAGAGCAGTTGTTAATTTTAAAGCGCCACGATTTTCCATTGGCAAAATTGTCTGAACTGAACCCTTGCCAAATGTCCTTTCGCCCATAATCACTGCTCTCTTATGATCCTGTAGGGCACCGGCAACGATTTCTGAAGCAGATGCTGAACCGCCATTTACGATCACTACCATCGGTTTCCCACCCAATATGTCAATTGGGGTGGCGTTGTAGGTGACCTCAGACTTCTCACTCCGGCCGCGAGTGGTAACAATTCGGCCTTTTCTAAGGAACAGGTCGGTTACAGCAACTGCACTACCTAAAATACCTCCTGGATTATCGCGAAGGTCCAGAACCAGACCGTCCAATTGATTTTGTGAGTTATTTCTTAACAAATCCAATTGCGATCTAATCTCCTCGGACGTCCCGGGTTGAAACTGGGAAACTCTTAAGTAACCAAACTCTGGATTTAATAACCTGCTCGACACGCTATCTAGTCGAATAATCGCTCTTTTTAATTCGATTTCAAGAGGTTCAGTCTCGTTCTCTCTTAAGATCAGCAACCGAATCTCTGTGCCCGGCTCCCCCCGCATCATCCCCACTGCCTCGTCAACAGACATCCCGCTCACCAAAACATCATCCAATTTGATAATACGATCTCCGGCTAGAATTCCTGCTTCGTATGCGGGCGTACCATCAATAGGAGAGACAACTTTTATGGCATTATCTTCAATAGAAATTTCGATTCCTAGCCCCCCAAACTCACCTTGGGTATCAATATTTAGTTCACGATAAGTTGTTGGGTCGAGATACACTGAATGTGGGTCTAGCGCCTCAAGCATGCCGTTTATTGCACCTTCAAGAAGCCTGGTATCTCCAATATCTTCGAAATATTCAGACTTAATCCTAGAAAACACCTCCGAAAATAATCGAAGATCTTCGATCGGTAGATTTTCAACATCTGATGCCGGCACAATGGAACTGGGTATTGCTATAGCAAACCCAACGGAGAATACCAAAAGCCATCGACGGCCATTTGGGAAAAGGGAAATTTTTGTCATAATGATAATGGAGCCGTATCCATCCTTAGATGTTCTTAGTAAACAAAACAGATGTGAAGCCTCACGCTAAACTAATTAAAAATAGCATGGTTAGCTTGACGGTAACATAAAAATGCTTAAGACGTTTGTTAACCTGATCAGGCAGAAAATAACCACATTCCAAAGCAATTAGTGAACCTGAGCACAGGTTTCATAAAATTTAAGGCAAATTCTAATATTATCGTATAATATATATGTTACAAAAGGATTTTCCAATATATCAAATAACTGTATTCTAATAGTAGCAATCACTTCAAAATCCCAAGAAATTGCTGAAAAAAAGATAAGTCGTTTCGATGAAGGTGAAGGCGACCTGGGGAAAGTCTCGCGAGAGCTTAAGGTAATCGGGCGACCCCTTCGCTTGGGGATTCTGGATATAACTACCACTAAGGAAACCACCGTGCAGGGTCTAGTTGACCAATTAGAAACTTAGCGAAACAATATATTTTCAATATCTCTCGGCTCTTAGGAACAAACAAATCCTTGCTTAACGTAAGTACGCCAACAAAATTCATTATCGCGTTAACAATCTAGGTATTTTTTAATCAATGAAAATAATGGGGGGCACTTTTTCCTAGGAAATAAATGTTAGAAAATTCGTCGGTTCAAAGGACTAACTCCCAAATAATGCCGTAAACTATCCTAAATTATGTAACGAACACGATAAGCCTTCGCATGGATCTAGAATTTTTCACACAAAATTGGTATTTATTCGCCGCATTAATTGCGATCATAGCCCTGTTATCACTTGAGCCGCTGCGCCGAAAAAGTACAGGAATCAAACCCATTAGCGCATTAGAGCTACCGCAACTCATGAATCATGAAGGTGCACTAGTGTTAGACGTCGGGGAACCGGCACAATTCAAAAAAGGTCATATCCCTAAAGCAATAAATCTTCCTATTGGCCAGTTGCAAAAAGATCTTGGGCGACTGGAGAAATATCGCAAAAAAGGGGTGCCTATCGTTCTTTCAAGTCGAGCCCCACAAAAAAGTAATCAAGCTGCCACGATTTTAAAAAAGAATGGTTTCTCTAATCTCTGCACTTTAACTGGGGGGCTAGGTTCCTGGGAAAAAGAGAACCTCCCCCTTGAGCGCTAAACAAATGAATAAGAAAATATCGGAACTCTAACGCTCATGGAAGACGAAACGATAATCTTCCACATTAACGGTATCTATCTCAAGGATGCCTCTTTTGAGTCTCCTCGTGCGCCAGAAATTTTTTCGAACATAAATATTTCTGATTACCACCCTAAAATCGATTTCGACTTAAACATCGCTTATCAACTACTTAACGAATCCCACAATATTTATGAAGTTGTTCTAAAAGGGACCGTAAAGGCGACTATTGAAAACGAAACATCCTTTATCGCTGAAGTGCAGCAGGCAGGTACTTTCACTATCAAGGGCATCAGAGATCAAGAGCTAGAAAGAGTACTGGGAGCAGACTGCCCTAATGCTTTATTCCCGTTTTTGCGCGAGCAAGTAGGACAATTAATATCTCGAGGTGGGTTTCCAATCTTTTTATTAGAACCTATTAATTTTTACGCTATGTACGAACACAAAAAAGCTTCTGATCACATCGTAAGTGACAGCATTAATTAGAAATATATAGCATATAAACTGGCGAATCCGAATGGCCTCAAGTCCAGATGCATTGGTTGTCCTTGGTGCAGGTTCCTGGGGAACCGCATTGGCAATGCATCTGGCCAAAAAACATCAAACTGTGTTTCTTTGGGGGAGGAATGCCGAACATATCGCATCAATAATACAAACAAATTACAACTCCAGATACCTGTCAGGACTCAGTTTATCCAACAATATCATCCCAACAACTGATTTAAATTTAGTAGCCAATCGTGCCTCTAAATTTGTCATTGCTGTGCCGAGCCACGCTTTTAGTTCTACACTAGTCACATTAAAAAATGAAATTCCCTTGTCTGATAAGACCTTATATTTTTGTTGTGGTACTAAAGGAATAGATTCAACAAACGGACAATTCTTGCATGAAATTTTCAGGCAAATAATGGGACAGTCCCCTCTTTATGGCGTCTTATCTGGTCCAAGTTTTGCTAACGAAATCGTCGCCCAACTCCCCGCTGCTCTGACGTTAGCTTCGGCAAAAATACAGATCGCTAATCAGTTTGCGTCATGGTTTCGAACCCATCCAATTCGTATTTACACCACTACTGATCTCGTTGGAGTGCAGCTTGGGGGAGCAATCAAAAATATTGTTGCAATAGCGGCCGGCATTAGCGACGGCCTTCAACTCGGTGTAAATGCACGCTCCGCTCTCATTACTCGAGGGCTAGCAGAGATGGTTCGTATTGGTATCGCGCTAGGCGGGCAAATCGAGACATTCATGGGGCTAGCTGGTATTGGTGACATAGTACTAACATGCACGGACAACCAATCTAGAAACCGGCGATTAGGGATCGGCTTAGGAGAAGGGAGAAGTTTGCCTGAAGTTCTTAAAGAAATTAATCAAGAGGCAGAAGGTATCAATAGCGCTCGAGCACTATTTGACAAAAGTATTGCACTTCGTATTGAGTTGCCAATAACCGAGCAGATCTACCGGATTCTATTTGAGGGAACCAACCCAATGACTGCGGTCCAAAATTTACTCGATCGTGAACCGCAGCCAGAAAATTAATAAAAGCCGACAATCAAATTACTGCATTGCGACTTACTTTTCGATTATTTATCCAGTAACGAGTGGACTTGCGTTAATTGAATGGGGGGTAATGCCGAGATTTAACAACCCATTATGATCGGAAACATTATCCACCTGTAGCGATAAATAATTATCCGTTGTGAAGATCCGAGGTGGAATTGGTCCTAGAACTAGCGCTTGTAGTCTTGCAGCCCAATTGGGTAGATTTACGATTTGACAATTATGCTTACCTGCCACAACCAAAAGTTCGATTAGTTCGCGAAATGTATAAATTTCAGGGCCACAAAGATCAAAACGATGGCCTTCAAAACGATTAGGTTCTAAAACTATTCGCATGATTGCCCCTACAACATCTCCTACAAAAACAGGAGCAAATAGTGTGCTTGGGCACGGCAGAGGAAAAACTGGCATCCACCTCAGAAAGGAGTTGAAATTGGAAAAAAAATGATCGCCCGGGCCAAAAACTACCGACGGCCTAATACTACTTACAGATACAGATCCGGAATTCTCATGAACCATCTCCTCCCCAAGGCCACGGCTTCTTAAATATCGACTTGGTGAGTGATCGCCGTTCGCTGGTAAAGCGCTCATGTGTATGTACTGGTCCACACCTTCACTTCGACATAAATCCAATAAACGGAGCGGTATGTCTTGATGCACGTCCTTGAATTTCTCCATTGGAGTCTCATTCAAAATTCCTATGAGGTTAATCACAACATCTTGCTCCTTAAAAAAAGGTTTTAGCTTCTCGCGATTTGTATGATCACACAATGCTGTTCGTAAGGAAAAAGGTTTGAGCTTTTCAAGTCCAGTCTTGCTCCTGCCGATTGCAGTCACTAAGTGGCCCTGCCTTAAAAGCGCCTTTAGTAAATTGGTTCCTATGAACCCGCTAGCCCCAAATATCAGTATCTTTTTGTGTTTCATTTAGTTATGCGCTACTAAAACGTAGGCTATAGTTATACCTACTAATTTTCGAACCTCCGAATCCTACGAATTGCAAATGAATTCTGGGTGAACAAACGACTAGCTACCAAATTTTTAAGAAGGGGTGTGAATTAATTATGCTTTTTTATGTGCCATCATAATTACGAACAAACGAAAAGTCGCTCGTCTTTAGCTGTAGTAGCCTTCTTGATTCATGTTTCCGATGAATAACTCCAACTAAAACTATTTTATCGATTTAATTTCCCTTGGCCTTAGTATTAATTTAGCCATAACCCTTAAAACCTGTGAGTGAAATATCTGAAATTCACTCTATCTGCTCAGAAGACTCATCAAATAACTCCTTAAGCTTTCGGGCAAGAGTATTTCGGCCCCAACCAATGCGTTGCGCGGCTACTTGCTTCCTACCATCAGTAAACTCCAATGTTGTCTGTAGCAGGACGCGCTCGAATTCTGGGCCAAGCTGATCAATTAGGTTCACTTGCCCATCACCCAATTTTTTTGTCACCAACATATTAAGCGCGACTTTCCAATCAATTGCTAGTGTTTCAGCGCTAACTGTATATGCCGAAAAATCTCCCGGTAAATCCTCTTTGGTTATCAGTCTTCCCGGCGCCACTACTGTCAAGCGACGACAAAGATTTTCAAGCTGGCGCACATTACCAGGCCAATCGAAATTGATAAAAATTTCCTCACAAAATGGATCGAGAATTTTAGTTTCAGACCCTGACTCAATCGATACTTGATTCAAAAAAGATCGTGCTAGTTCTAATATATCTTCCCTGCGTTCTCTCAACGGTGGCAAAGGAATCTCAATCACGTTTAGGCGATGAAAAAGATCTTCACGAAATTTACCTTGCTTTACTTGTATCATTAGGTTTTGATTAGTGGCTGCAATAATTCTAACATCGGCCACTCTCTGTTGCCGACCACCCACTCTATAAAATGAACCATCGGATAATACGCGCAATAATCTTGTCTGCAATGCTAGCGGCATGTCACCAATTTCATCAAGGAATAAAGTTCCGCCCTCTGCTTGTTCGAAGCGTCCAATTCTTTGCGCCTCAGCGCCAGTAAAAGCTCCTTTCTCGTGTCCAAAAAGTTCTGTCTCGAGTAATTCTGATGGTATTGCAGCTGTATTTATTGCCACTAAATCATGATCAAAGCGTGGGCTGCTCCTATGAATAGCCCGAGCGACTAATTCTTTCCCGGTTCCGGATTCCCCCGTAATCAAAACATTCATAGTTGTATTCGAGAGACGACCGATTAACCGATAAACTTCCTGCATAGCCGGCGCCGAACCAATTAGCTTTTCTTTTGAGTCTACTAGTAAGCTTAAATTTTTACCGATATCACCAACTAAAGCTCGCTTGACTATAATCGTTGCCTCATCGAGGTCAAAAGGTTTCGATAGATACTCAAAAGCACCCGAACGATAAGCAGATATGGTGCTTTCCAAATCACTAAAAGCTGTCATGATAATGACTTGAATGTCTGGGAATTTAACACGAAGGGTTTCCAGAAAACGTATCCCATCGGTTCCCTGCATTCGAACGTCTGTGAGGATAACCTTTGGTTGCTCCACAACTACTCTTTCAAGCGCTTCGTCAGCGTTGCTAAACTGCTGAACCGACAAACCAGCGTCGGTAAATGTCCGCCTCAAGACCCATCTGATAGATGCATCATCATCGACTACCCATACTTGACTACTATTTGTCATCAGGCTGATACACCGGCAACAAAAACGTAAATCTAGTTTCGCCAGGATTACTCACACATGCAATAGTGCCGCCTTGATTGTCGACTATTTCCTGCGATAAAGTTAGCCCTAACCCAGTGCCACCGATACGGCCTGTAATCATCGGCAAAAATATTTTGTCTTGTAGTTCTTTTGGTATCCCTGGCCCAAAATCCGTAATAGTGGTTTCAAGAACGTGTCGGTAACGTTGCCCAGCAACCGTTAACTGTCGTTGCACTCGAGTACGAAATTTTATCTCTCCTGCTCCATTAATTGATTGGGCAGCGTTGCGGGCTACATTCAAAAAAGCTTGAATTAAATACTCTTTTTGGCCCCTCAGGGCTGGTATGCTTGGATCATAGTCACGTGTAACTTTCAGTCCATTTCCAAATTCGACTTCTATTAAATAACGAACTCGTTCAAGCGCTTCGTGCAAATTAAATTCTTTCGACACAAGCGATTTTCTAGGACTTACCATCCGGTCAACAAGTTTAGCAAGACGATCTGCCTCATCAATTATGATTTTGGTATAGTCTCTAAGCCCTGGTGCATCTAATTGCCGATCAAGCAATTGGGCCGCGCCACGTAACCCGCCGAGTGGATTTTTAATCTCGTGAGCTAAAGCTCGGACAATCTCGTGCGTGGCCGATTTTTGCTCTCGCCACTCCGACTCTCTTCCCAAGGGTTCAGCTGTCGCTATCTCGGCTACCGCCCAAGAAATTTTAGGCCTAGCGAAAAAAGGAGATATGGTACAATTAATTCTGATAGTCTCATCATTCTCATGTAGGAATGATTTTCTAATTTCAACTTCACGAAACGTCGTAGTGTGACCTTCGATTGCCGCCATCACGGCGCCTTGCAACACTGTTTCCATTCCTAAAAATTCTTTGGCTGAGCGTCCTAAAAATCGCTTAGCGCTTACATCAAAAAACCCTTCTGCCGCATTATTCATATAAAGCAAGCGACCTTTCTTATCTAGCAGCAAAACCCCAGTGGCTAAACCATCTAACAATTCCAGTCCAGATAATCCGGCAACAGATTGGCTATTAACATCAACTAGCATAGTAAACGTCTAACAACTGGGTTGGCCAAACTGTCAACACCAACGTTTCGTAAAAAATCAAACGCTGTAATACATAGAGAACTCCAAGGGATGAGTGGCTTGTCGGAGACTTTGTACCTCATCCATCTTGAGAGCTATGTATGAACTAATCATGTCATCGGTCATTACGCCGCCAGCTTTTAGGAAATCTCTATCGTTGTCTAATGATTCCAGTGCTTGATCCAAGGCATGGCAGACGGTAGGAACTTTCGCTTCTTCTTCCGGGGTTAAATCATATAAATCCTGCTCCATTGGGTCACCAGGATGAATTCTGTTCTGTATTCCATCGAGACCCGCCATAAGTAACGCTGTGAATGCGAGATAGGGATTTGCTGTTGAATCAGGGAAACGAATTTCGATGCGTCTAGCCTTGGGATTTGACACATAAGGTATACGACACGAAGCGGATCTGTTTCGAGCTGAATAGGCCAATAATACCGGAGCTTCGAATCCCGGCACAAGCCGCTTGTAGCTGTTGGTACTAGCATTTGTAAAAGCATTCAAAGCTTTTGCGTGCTTGAATATGCCTCCTATATAGTGCAGAGCTGTAGTGGAAAGCCCACCATATTCATTGCCTGAGAACACTGCTTTAGGGCCATCAAATATAGATTGATGAACATGCATCCCGCTACCATTATCACCAACCAGAGGCTTTGGCATAAATGTCGCGGTAAGGCCATAATTATGAGCAACGTTATGAACACAATATTTGTATGTTTGCAGCTGATCGGCTTTAGCGACCAATGTATCAAATCGAGTGCCAATTTCTCCTTGACCCGCCGTTCCAACCTCGTGATGATGTACCTCAACATCTAGCCCCATGTCTGCCATAGCCAAGCACATCGCTGATCTCACATCCTGAAGTGAATCAACCGGCGGAACTGGGAAATAGCCCCCCTTAACCGCTGGCCGATGCCCAATATTGCCATCTTCATGATCCCGCGAAGAACTCCAAGCGGCCTCATTTGATTCGATGTTATACGACGCTCCACTGATATCATTGGCCCATGTTACTGAATCAAAAACAAAAAACTCTGCCTCAGGACCGAAATAAGCAGCATCACCAATGCCGGTTGATTTTAGATAAACTTCGGCTTTTTTTGCTATTGATCGGGGGTCGCGGTCATAGCCTTGCATGGTATTGGGCTCAATAACATCACAACGCAATAACAAGGTAGTATCTTGTAGAAAGGGATCCAACACAGCAGAACTAGAATCCGGCATTAAAATCATGTCGGACTCATTTATTCCCTTCCAGCCCGCTATAGAGGAGCCATCAAACATCTTACCCTCCACAAACGTATCATTATCAAGTGCGCTTGCCGGTATTGACACATGTTGTTCTTTTCCCTTCGTGTCGGTGAACCGAAAATCGACAAACTTCACTTTTTTCTCCTGAACCATATCCAGGACATCTTGGAATGACATTTGCCACCTCCCAATTGGTTAAATATTGATTATTGTGTAATTAGCTATTGATATTTACGGCGAACGCAGTGTGAAACCTCTATCAAAAACCTTAATCACCCAATAACATAGGTAGCAATTTCTATGCCACACAAAAATCATCAGGATTAAGCCCAATATGCACTATTATAGAGCATACTTCTAGATTATGCACAAATAAGGGGCATCTAGCACTATCCGATCAGACTAATGAACTCGAATGTGAATCAAACACTCTCCGTTTTCAGCTTCCGCAAGAGAAACAACCTCATGGCCTTCTAGCTTACACCATGCCGGAATATCAGATAGCGCGCCAGGATCGGTACAACAAATCTCAAGCTCATCCCCAGGAGAGAGGGTGGCTACCCTTTTCTGTGTGTTAATCACAGGCATTGGACACAGTAAGTTTCGAGCGTCTAGTTGATATAAGGTCACAAATACCATTCCTCTTTAATTTGAGCAGCCTTAAAAGGCGAAACTGTTATGTGCTTTTCCAAACCGTCAGCATTCGCTGCGACGAAAGACACAGCCTTCGCATCTTTACCTTGACCAAACCGGGCCGCTATTTTAGCAGCAAAAGAAAAATCGATTTTACTAACATTTCCCTGGAGTAGGGTAATTGGGCCTTTGTGACTGACCATCAACAAATGATGAAACTTCTTCCTGTAACCCATTAGATAGTTTGTTTCGCCTTTATCCCGCGAAATAATCATCTTTAAATGCTCATTCGGTCTCAAATGTCTGCCAACCTTTAACAACATAATATCATCTAGATCATAGTCTTTTTCGCCGCGACTTTGCCATAGATCTCTCATCTTTGAACTGTAGCTTGAATCGGTCAGAAAACAACAACCTCCGGCTGGCTGGGAAAATTCCTTAATATTTAATTTATTAGCGAGACTAATCTGTGGTTTTCGGCTACGTCCACTAAAACTCAAAAGCTTTTCTCGGTCAACCCACCCCTCCAATTCTGGTTTTGATGGCGACTGGGTTTTTGCTGAAAGAGGCCTTAACAATAGATTATTAGCGCCAGATTCCTTTTGCACAATAGGAAAGGTCGCGCGCCGCTGAGACATCGGTCGTTGACCCAAAACTTCTCCGGTAACAATGAAATCGAAATTATTTTGTTCCATCCACTGCTTAGCTTTGCCAACCATAAATGATTTGCAATCAAGGCAAGGATTTAGATGGGCACCATAACCATGGCGCGGATTAATTACAACGCTCTTGTATTCTTCAATAACATCTATGATGTGTAGGCGAATACCCAGTTTTTCCGCCACCCAAAGCGCGTTATTTCGCCTCCCTTTTTTATTTTTTCGAATCGCATGAGTGTGGCCCTCAACACAAAAACCAGTAAAAAAGTTAAGTCCTTCAACATAAATACCTTGATCTTTTACTAGCTGGGCAGCAAGCATGGAGTCGAGCCCTCCAGAAATAAGTGCTACCGCTTTTTTGTTGCTATATACCATAATCAGCCACTAAAAATGTAGTTCCTCATCATAGTATTCTAGCAAGTCTTACAAACGGCTATAATTTAGGATCACTCACTAACTTAATGAACGCTTATCCTTGCAATTTCAAAGGATAATATTGAGCCTACACCACTATTGGGCAGATCAGGGTTGCCTGATCCTGCAGCCGCACGATATGGAGGTGGGGGCTGGCACATTTCATCCGGCCACCTTTTTGGGTGCTATCGGACCGGAACCTATGATGGCGGCCTATGTCCAGCCATCGAGGCGTCCGACGGATGGTAGATATGCCCAGAACCCTAACCGCCTTCAACGATATTTCCAATATCAAGTCATACTAAAGCCATCGCCGGACAACTTTCAGGATCTTTACCTTAAATCTCTTGAGACGCTAGGAATTGATGGGCAAATTGACGACATCCGATTCGTTGAAGACGACTGGGAATCACCGACTTTGGGAGCATGGGGTCTTGGTTGGGAAATTTGGCTAAATGGCATGGAGATATCACAGTTTACGTACTTTCAACAAGTGGGTGGGCTCGATTGTCGGCCAGTAACCGGTGAAATTACTTATGGCTTAGAACGTATAGCGCTTTACCTTCAAGGCGTTGATAGCGTGTTTGATCTTCAGTGGAACGATGAACACTCTTACGGGGATCTTTATAAAAATAGTGAAGTAGAGCAGTCAGCTTATAACTTCAAGCATGCTGATGTTGGCGAGCTCATCTCGCAATTTGAAGCCTGTGAGCGGGCAGCAAAAAAACTAATACTCCTCGAGCTACCGCTACCTGCCTATGAGCATGTTTTAAAAGCATCCCATACATTCAATCTATTAGACGCTCGTAGAGCAATTGGAGTAACCGAGCGCTCTCGTTACATAGGAAGAGTAAGAGATTTAGCTCGCGACACAGCAAGTGCTTATCATGCAAGCCGCGAACGATTAGGCTTTCCAGGGAAAGGTTAGAGGCTTCAAACCATGAGAAATAAGCGTAAGGATGTGCTATCTTCTGCAACCCTATTGGTCGAGCTCGGCACCGAAGAGCTCCCACCGGTTTCGCTTTGTCATCTTGCTGAATCATTCGCCGAATCACTATCTTCTTTACTTTCGAACGTTGGTTTGTGTGATCGAAAACCGAAATGGTTCGCGACACCTAGGCGATTAGCCATCTTGATCCCAGAGGTATCACTAAAGCAACCAAATACAATAAGCGAAAAACGCGGCCCTGCGCTTTCTGCAGCATTTACTGTCGATGGAGTTCCCACTAAGGCTGCTTTGGGTTTCGCAAAATCCTGTGGCGTTGCCTTAGACAAGCTCAAAAAAATCGACGGCGGCGAAAGCCGGCTTGTTTTTCGGGCTCAAAAACCTGGCGAAAAAGCGACAGTGCTTGTGCCGCAATGTATTAATGAAGCTGTATCGACTATCCCGGTTGCAAAACGGATGCGTTGGGGGTACGAAAGCGCGGAGTTTGTGCGCCCGATACATTGGGTCGTAGTAATGCATGGCATTTCTAATATTCCATGTCAAGTGCTAGGTGTCGACTCACAAACAAAAAGTCAAGGACATCGATTTCTATGTAAAAACCTGGTCCAAATAAAAAGTGCCGAAACTTATGCTGAAACATTAAAGAGGCAGGGGTTTGTCATCGCTGATTTTGAAGAACGTCGCACAATGATTCGTCGTCAAATTATTACGCTAAGTAATAGGGCAGAGGCACAACCAGTAATCGATGACGCATTGCTTCAAACCGTTACGGGTTTGGTGGAGTGGCCCCACTCGCTGATCGGAAAATTTGATCCACAATTTTTGAAAATTCCCTCGGAAGTTCTTATTTCATCTATGAAGGATCATCAGAAATTTTTCCACCTTACTAATCAACAAGGTAATTTACTGCCAAAATTTATTGCGGTATCTAACATTAAGAGCAAGAAGATCGGTAGAGTGCGGGCGGGAAATGAACGGGTGCTAGGAGCGCGCTTGTCGGACGCGAAATTTTTTTGGGACGAAGACCGAAAAATACCTTTGACTGACTGGGTCGAACAACTACGTGAAATTAGTTTTCATGCGCGTCTTGGAACGCTTTACCAAAAAACAAAACGCATAGAAAAGCTTTCTGTTTTGATAGCAAAAAAGCTTGGGTGGAACCAAGATCGTATTGCACGATCGGCTTTGCTATGTAAAGCCGATTTAGCGAGTCAAATGGTCGCTGAATTTCCGGAACTTCAGGGAACAATGGGCTATCATTATTCTCGTGAGAACGGCGAACTTAAGGAGATATCAACGGCCATAGCCGAACATTACCTGCCCAAACATGCGGGAGATAAGCTCCCAGCTTCTCGCGCCGGAAAAATCTTGGCAATTGCAGACCGAATCGACACGCTTACGGGAATCTTTGCTGCTGGAGAAGAACCAACTGGAGAGCGCGATCCCTATGCTTTACGGCGGGCTGCTTTTGGTGTTATTAGAATCTTGATCGAAAAAAGATTGGCTCTTGATTTGGTTGAACTAATCAGCCTGAGCTACTCAACTTTCTCAGAAAGCGATTATGATATAGATAAAACTAAGACTTTGGCAGTTTTGCAATTCATTACAGACAGATATTACAGTTATTTCGACGCTTCTGGATTTACAAAAGATGAAATCAATTCTGTACTCGCAGCTGGTACAGTTGCGCCGATGGATTTTTATAAACGTCTCGATGCGATATCTAGCTTTCGGAACAATCCATCTGCCGCTAGTCTTTTAGAGGCAAACAAACGAATTGGTAATATCTTGCGAAAAGCTGATATAGATCTATTCTTAGATATTGACGACACTCTTTTCAGGCATGAGGCAGAGACATCTCTTGCTAGATCACTAGTTGAAACTACAACAACGTTATCACCACTTATTCAAAGAGGAGAGTATAAAAAGGCCTTAAAACAGCTCGCTATGCTACGTAAGCCCATTGATCAATTCTTCGCCGATGTCATGGTGCTAACTGATGATGTGCCCCTGCGAAAAAACAGGTTGGCCTTGCTAAATCAATTGCGTCAATTGCTAAATTCAGTTGCAGACATTTCTAAGCTACAACCTAAAACCCCCAAAGGTTGAGGCAAACGTTGGAAAATCCGATATGCCATTTGTGATACTTGACAGAGATGGTGTTATTAATTTTGAAACTAAAAATTACGTCAAGTCGCCAGATGAATGGGAGGCTATACCCGGGAGTCTTGAAGCCATAGCGCGACTCTGTCGTGCCGGCATTCGGGTTGTGATTGCAACGAACCAATCTGGAATAGGGAGGGGCTTATTTGATATTGACGCGCTCAACCGTATTCACAAAAAATTGATCCGTCAGACTCTAGAACGAGGCGGCAAAATAGACGCAATATTCTTCTGTCCGCATGCACCTGATGTGAGATGTGATTGTCGGAAACCGAAGCCGGGTTTATTGCTTGATGCTAGCAACCGATTGGGAGAGCCACTATCCGGTATTCCGTTCGTAGGAGATTCAATGTCCGACATAACAGCAGCTAAAAATGCAGGGGCTCGACCGATTCTCGTAAAAACAGGTAATGGCCTATCCACCTATACGGAACTAATGCGCAAGAAAAAAAGGACTTTTGATGTGTCTGACACTTTCGAGAATCTATTAGATTTCGTCGACGACTTTATAGTCTCTGAACACAAAAATTAGACCAGTTGACAGTGAAAACGTATAATCATCTTTCCCAGACGGCGCCCAAAGCTATCTGGCTTAGATCACTGTTGTTCTTCCTGGGAATGGTGATCTCTGCAATTATATTCAGCCCCTTTGCGATAATGAGCGGCTTTTTACCAATCATTCCTAGGATGCGTTTTATTAGCCTCTGGGCAAAATTCATATCTATGTGGCTTCGAATAGCCTGCAAAATCAATTATGAGGTGGATGGTTTGGGTCATTTACCACATTCGCCAACTGTTGTTCTTTCAAAACACCAGTCCGCATGGGAAACAATAGTTTTTCAAATTATTTTACCACCACATACTTGGGCTTTAAAAAAAGAAGCTCTCTGGATCCCATTTTTTGGCTGGGGCCTCGCGGCCACAAAACCCATTGCTATTAATCGAAGAAAACGCCACAGGGCTCTGGATCAGCTAATTAGTCAAGGCGCCGAACGATTGGCCGAGGGTCGCTGGGTTGTAATCTTTCCCGAGGGTAGTCGCATGGCTCCGGGGCAGCAAGGTAGTTATTCTCCAGGCGGGGCAATGCTCGCAATTAAAGCAGGTGTTCCGATCATACCAATTGCCCAAAATGCGGGAGTATATTGGGGGAGGCGAAAATTTGTGAAGTACCCCGGGACGATCTCAGTATGTATCGGGCCTGTAATTGAGACGAAAGGGAAAAATATTCGTGAGGTCAATAGGGAGGCCGAGACTTGGATCGAGAATAAAATGAAAACGTTGGCCAGACAAATTTAAGGCTTAAGGGATGAAGCCATTTGTGCGAACTGTTCGATGGACAAGTTTTCCGCCCTGAGTTTCGGATCGATGCCGAGTTTAGTTAGAACTTCATCTGCTTTATAATTTTTTAAAGAATTTCGCAGGGTTTTTCTTCGATGCGAAAAGGCATCACGCACCAATCTTGAGAAAAATTCGGGGTCTACACTTGGACCAATAGGCTGCTGTCTCGGGCGAAATCTAACCACCGAAGACCATACCTTAGGTGCTGGGTGGAAAGCGTCCGGACTAACCTCGAAAAGTTTCTCAACCGAATAAGAACGAGCAACGTTTACCGTTAAGCGCCCGTAACTGCCGTTGCCTGGCTCGGCGATGAGTCGCTCCGCTATCTCACGCTGAAGCATAAAAGTCATCTCCCGAATTGATTTCACATGTAACAACAGATGAATTAATAATGGTGATGATATGTTATATGGAAGATTTCCAACAATTAGAAGCCTATGTCCCACCTCTTTGGCTAGCGCCGAAAAATCAAAATCTAGCACATCACACTGGCGGATCGTTATAGAGGGGCGGTCCGCATAACGTTGGGACAGTATCGCAACAAGGTCTCTATCAATTTCAATAAGTTCAATTTTTTTGTATCTTTCAACTAAAAGATCTGTCAGTGCTCCGCGCCCAGGACCAATCTCTACAATGAGATCGCAAGAGCTGTCATCAATATTGTCAATTATTCTCCGGATAATCTGCTTATGCCGAAGAAAATGTTGACCAAAACGCCTTCTAGCAATCGGCCTAGTTTTTGCCATAGGACATGGTCTCCGCGAATTTCATCGCCGCAACTAAGCTTTCTATCTTCGCGCGCCCCGTGCCGGCAATATCGAGCGCGGTACCATGATCAACTGATGTGCGAATAAAGGGTAGTCCGAGCGTAACATTCACCGAAAAGCCATCTCCATGGTGCTTAACAACAGGAAGACCTTGATCGTGATACATCGCAACAATGACATCGAATTTAGAATAGATCGTTTTCCGAAACGCGGCGTCTGCTGGCAAAGGGCCTTCCAAAATAATGCCCTCAGCTATTAACCTCCCTAGCACCGGCTCTATAACCTCGTTTTCTTCCTTTCCGAGGTGTCCGGATTCACCCGCATGTGGATTCAACCCGCATACACCAATAGCTGGCTTAGCGATGCCGAAACGGTCTTGCAAACTCCCGTTGATTACTCTTAGCACGCTCTCAAGATGCACTTGAGTTAAAGCAGATGCAACTTCTAAAAGAGGCAAATGACTTGTTGCCAAGGCTACACGAAGTTTATCATTCACTAGCATCATCACTGGAGTTTTAACTCTAGCTTTTTCAGCAAAAAATTCAGTGTGCCCGACAAAATCATGCCCCGCTTCTCGTATCACGCTCTTTTGTACAGGCCCAGTGACGATAGCTGCTGATTCACCAGACCTACAACTCTCGTATGCATTGTTCAGCATTTCGATGACATAGTCGGCATTTCTCGAGTCTGGCTTACCGGGCACGCTTGGGGTAGCCATTGAAACGTGGTTCAAAGTTGCGGTTCCGCCAGGGCCAACTAATTTGTCGTCACTACAGATAAGATCAACGCCCAATAGTTTTGCTCGGTGCAGAAGAAGCTCTGCGTCTCCTACTACGGCGAGAGGAAACTCAAACGAGTGCTGCAAAACTTGAACAACAAGTTCAGGCCCAATACCAGCTGGTTCTCCAGTAGTGATTAAAATTG
>TARA_B100000686_G_scaffold264311_1_pt1 | contig 16852 bp, 12 predicted proteins | sample TARA_B100000686 | Tara Oceans TARA_B100000686 (sample SAMEA2622733) | marine metagenome | biome: marine biome (ENVO:00000447); feature: marine epipelagic mixed layer (ENVO:xxxxxxxxx); material: "saline water (ENVO:00002010), including plankton (ENVO:xxxxxxxx)" | depth 150 m
AAAAAAAAGAAGGTATCAATATCATCTAGATAAGCGTGCCGGCATCGCATCCATGTTCCTAGACCAGCATTTAGCGGGTAATAGAAAAAAATAGTTGCTGTCCATTGATCCGGTATGCATCTATCGCCGATTGCCCCTCTTGACCTATTAACCAGTCAATAAGAGCTTGGCCTTCAGAACCTTTTACGTGTAAATACCTTTTCGGGTTAACCAATATCGCACTATATTCGTTCAGCAAATCATTGGTTCTTTGAAAAAGGATTTTATGACCTCTTTTATTTCTAAAATTTATCCATGTGCCCCGATCTGATAGGATGTAAGCATCATTATTCACTGCTATATTCAAAGCAGCTCCCATACCCGATCCGGTTTCCATATACCAATCAGAATTGCTGATATTATTGTTATCTAAAGAAACTGTCTCCCACAAACGAATTTCTCTTTTGTGTGTCCCAGAATCATCTCCACGCGATACAAAAGATGATTGTGTTTCCCATATTTTAGAAAATGCACTAGAAGCTGTTGTCGTCTTACGAATCGCCGCTGGATCGTGAGGCGGCCCTATGATGACAAAATCGTTATACATGATTGGAATCCGCTCCACTCCAAAACCGCTTTGTACAAATTCTTCCTCATCTAGCTTTGAATGGACAAGGACCACATCTGCATCGCCATTCTTTGCGTTCCTTAAAGCTTGGCCTGTTCCACTCGATATTACCTTTACATCAATGCCAGTCGTCTTTGTGAATTTGGGAATTATATTGTCCAGAAGTCCTGAATTCACTGTCGATGTTGTTGATTGCAGTAATAAGATTCGCTCCCCAGCATTAGCATACCCAAAAAATGCTAGCCATATAAAAATGATTCCTAGCCCTTTATGAAGAAAGCGCTTAAGTCGCTTATCGTTAATCATTTTGACTCGTTCGTTAGACAAAATTCTTCTTCTTGTTCCACAGGCTAATCTTTAGGGTATTAGTAAAATATGCTACTTTATTTTGCTAGCTTTCAGCTATCCAGAGAAGTAGCGAGTTAAATTTATAATAAATATTGCATCTTATTCTATAATTAGACAAATCCTCATTATAATTATTCCTTCCATGAACCGTAAAACCTTATCTTAAAAACATTTTCAAAACTATCGTCCAAGATAAATAGATTATCTTAGTACTTGTTTGTTACCCTTTTAGCCATGAATAAACAGAATCCAATTCTAATCGACGCATCACAATTGAATTCCCAGATAGGGAATTCTAACCTTCAAATAATCAATCTTTGCAGCTCTCCTGAATATAACAATCTACTGTTACCACGCTCAATGTGGTTAGATCATAGAGACCTATACAACCATCATACACCCACACCTGGATTGGTCCCGCCAACCAACAATTTAAAAGAATTAATGTCTCGTATCGGACTCAGAAAAGAATTACAGGTTATTGCCTACGATGACGAAGGCGGCGGGCATGCATCCCGCCTTGTCTGGTTACTGCACCTAATCAACCATCGCTATGCAGCAGTTTTGAATGGCGGAATCCACAATTGGATAGCGGAGGGACTCCAAACTTCTCCAAAAGACACTATCGCAACACGAATTGACTATGATGAAATAAATAGAGATGAGTCAGTAATCGCCAACAAAAAATACATCATTGATCGACTTGACGATCCGGAAATAATCCTACTTGATGCTCGCACATCTAAGGAATATTCGGGTCAAAAGTTATTTTCAACACGTGGTGGCCATATACCCGGTGCGATCAATCTTAACTGGATAGAATCAATCGATCGCAAACGCAATTTTCGATTGAAAAAAACGAGTGAACTAGAAACTATATTAGATGATAAAAATATTTCAAAAGATAAAGAAATAATTGTTTATTGCCAAACGCATCATCGTTCTGCTCATAGCTGGGTAATGCTAAAATATCTAAACTATCCCAAGGTGAGAGGATATGCCGGCTCATGGTCGGAATGGGGCAATGATTTAAATACACCAATACATCAGTAATGACAAATCCAATTGATACTGCAATCAACAAAAAAAACTATTTAAACCATCATAATTTCTAATTCATAGGTAAAAAGAAAGGATACAAATACCAATGAAAAATAATTTTTTTAAAACTGAAAATGAATGGCGCGAACAATTAACACCAGAACAATTCAAAGTTTGTCGCCTCAAAGCAACTGAGTCACCCTTCAGTGGTGCATTTTATAACTGCACTGAACATGGAAATTATTCATGCGTTTGCTGTGAAAATATTCTGTTCACTTCAATAGACAAGTTTGATTCTGGAAGTGGATGGCCAAGTTTCATGCAACCATATTCTGAAGATGCGATCAGCTTCGAAACCGATGATGCCTATGGAATGCATCGCGTAGAAGTACTTTGCTCAAAGTGTAATTCCCATCTAGGGCATATATTTGATGATGGCCCTCAACCATCTGGGAAACGGTACTGTATTAATTCTATTTCTTTGAAATTTAATAAATCTAAAATTTCAGACTAACGAGTCCGGGGTTCCACTAATGGCACTTGAATTTGATCACCCTGATGCGGCACCTGAGATCTTAAGGAGGGGTTATAACGAGTCATAATCCAAACTGGTAGATCAAATTTTCTTGATATAGCCCACAAACTATCGCCTCTCAATGCGGTGTAAGGATATACGTCCACCACCTTGAAGGTTTGACGAAATTCTTCCACTAGCATTCGGTGATAATCTTGGCGTTCTCGCTGAAAAGTATCTAACTGTTTTTCTGAAGTGATAGGAAGAAGTAGTACATCTCCGATATATAAAGATTCGCTAGACATATCGTGATTTAGCTGCCTTATCATGTCCAAATCAGTAATCATTAACCAGTCAGCATAGTGCTCCAATGTTTCTGTTGCTTCTGCATTGATTCTAAATATCTTTTTTCCATTAATGTCGGCTACCTGAACACTAAAATCAAACGTCTGATCTAATGGACTCAAACCGAGAGGATGTTGATATTTTTCAGCCCATACTCCTGGTATCACTAATTTTTGCTCCGGCAAAATGACATCTTCATTTCCAAGTTTATTAAAGAGGATTAGTTGCTCACATTTAATGCCATACTGATTAGCTATACCGCAAGCTGTTTCACCCTGACGAACTACATGCTCCAAATCTCCGCCACCTTCTGAAACGATTTTTGACCCGTTAAATTGTGGTATGCGTAAAGCCTGACCTGGAAAAATTAAAGAACCTAAATTTAATCCATTTGTTTCCAGTAAAATTTTACAAGTTATGCCGTATTTGGAAGCAATTACGCATACAGTGTCATCCTGACGGACAACATATGACTGATACTGATCTTTTTGTTGAACCGAAGCTGGAATCAGTAGATATTGATTGACCTTCAAGATGGATTTACGAGCAAGATTGTTAGCCGATAAAAGTGCATCACAAGCAACTCCAAATTTATGAGCTATACTGCATGCCGAGTCACCCTTACGAACACGATATCCTCCTGGATCTCGAACTAAAGGTTGTTCGCGGTCTAGATTTTTTGGGATTTCAAGTCTCTGACCAATCTGTATAGTTGCGCTCGCGTCGAGGCGATTTAGCTCAATTAAATCCAGACAACGCACTTGGAAAGCATTAGCGACACCGCATGCGGTATCACCATTTTTTACAATATAGCGTGAAAACAAAGATTTGTCTGATTCTGGTGTCATTCTTGATAAGGTTGTTATTTGATCTTTCCAGCTTCGATTATCTCGTGGAAGGCGTAACCTATAATCCGTGGGAATAAGGCGCCATTCCTGCCATACAAAACGCGTTAAAGCCGGATTATATTGACGTAAATCGGCTCTACTAATACCAAAGACAGTTTCAACTCTCTTTAGCGATACGGGCGTAGTTAATAATAATGTCTGATAGTCAATAGGTTTTATTTGATCTCTTTGACCGAAATATCGATTAGCATTTTTGGCTACATGTCTAGCAGCTAAAAAAGTTGCGTAAAAGTTTTTCACTGCTACCTGAAAACTTGGCGATTCATAGTTATCTAAAACAAGCGAGTAATCTGGCCCATGCTTCACAATAGCCCGGCGCATTCCGTTCACTCCGTAATTATAGGAAGTTATGACGAACGGGCTAACATCACTTGAGGTTGCTTCCGGCAAGATTTTTTTTGAAGCACTCATAAGAGAAACATAGCTTTTTGAAAGATATGCTGCTGCCGCATAGGTAGCCAATTCTGGATCCAACCGTTCGTCCACTGTCGCAGTCAAATTTAGTCCGAGCTCTTTAGCAGTGCCAGGCATAATTTGCCATAAACCCGCAGCTCCAAGTCGAGAGTACGCAGCTGGGTCATAAAAGGATTCGACTAACGGAAGATATTGGATATCAGATGGTAATCCTGCTCGACTTAAAACATTCCTCACTAAGGCCCCATATAGATCATATCTTTTTAATGCTTGGTAAAACCGATCTCGGTTGCCGCTTTGGCAGCGTATTCCATCGATCGCATCTTTTATAATAGCTACTGATCTCTTCGGGAATAGAGCAAGTAACGCCCTATCTTCAGAATTTGAAATTCGAATACCCGCGTCTATGTCATCCGCCAAATTTTTAAGTTTTTTTCTTATTTCATCTTTGTGCCGCTCAACAACATCAGAAACTTTTTTTCCTCCACAACTCTCACCCGACAGTACTCGGTAAACCCGCTCCGGATTAGTTTTATCATGCAAAATAGCGTCAGTGCTTACCCATCGACTGTAAACGTCTATCCAAAAATCCACACGAGGCCAAATATCCTTAGGGCACGGTATAGCGAGTGTGCACTCAAGCCTATGATTATTGACTCGCTGAGCTGTAACTTCTTGAAAACTATCTAATACAAAAAATGACAAAAAAACAAGAATACCGGCAATGAATTTGTAAAACATCTTATACTTAGATTTAATCACTACGTTGATATTTCACAATAAGAATTCGCCGTGTTAATAAAAGCCAAATAATTACTAGCAATATGGCCAAAAAAATGGTGCGTCAACACCTTTTCTGATAGGAGTTCAAAATACTTATTTCGCCATAAAAATCTATTTCTATTGATAAAATCATCCTAATTAAGTAAGAAATTAAGAAGTCTTTTGTTAGACTTTACGATATTAGAGCAGTTTGGGAATTTTATCGCAAAAATACATTGATCTATTAATTCCGTTTAAATTCGCTTATAACTTTTCTTACCATGACTATAATTCAACAAGAAGACTTAATCGTTAGCATTGCTGATAGCCTACAGTACATCTCCTTCTATCATCCGCCTGATTTTGTTCGTGCTATGGCAGATGCTTATCAACGTGAGCAGTCAAATGCTGCACGAAACGCTATGGCACAGATCCTAACAAATTCCCGAATGGCATCAGAAGGCCATCGACCTATATGTCAAGACACTGGCATTGTTGTTGTTTTCGTTAAAATTGGCATGGAAATCCGATTCAATGCCAATCTCACGCTCCAAGAAATGATCGATGAGGGAGTTCGGCGCGCATGGAACCATAAAGAAAATCCACTTCGCGCGTCAGTAGTGGCGCCAGCATTTGGCGAAAGACAGAATACCCAAGACAATACTCCCGCTGTGGTACATACTGAATTTGTTCGAGGAGATAAAATCGAATTTGTAATTGCAGCAAAAGGTGGTGGCTCGGAAAATAAAGCAAAATTAAAAATTTTGAATCCAAGCGACGATATCGTTGAGTGGGTCATAAACACGGTATCTGACCTTGGAGCTGGTTGGTGCCCACCAGGAATTCTTGGGCTAGGCGTTGGTGGTACTCCGGAAAAAGCTCTGCTTCTCGCAAAAGAATCTTTGATGTCTCCTATTGATATCGGAGAAATTATCGATAGGGGCGCTATCACTGAAGTCGAAAAATTGCGTATCGAAATCTATGAAAAAGTAAATGCTCTCGGTATTGGTGCTCAGGGACTCGGTGGCCTAACGACCGTACTAGACGTTAAGTTATTGGAATATCCAACTCATGCCGCATCTTTGCCAGTTGCTCTAATTCCGAACTGTGCAGCTACTCGCCATATACATTTCAGCCTCGATGGTTCAGGCCCGATTAAGCTTGAACCTCCACCACCCGATATATGGCCAAAATTAACAGTACAAAATAACGACCAGAGTCGGAGGATCAATCTGGACGCTATAAACCATGATGACATCAGAGATTGGAAGCCAGGAGAAACACTTTTGCTATCAGGAACAATTCTTACTGGTCGTGATGCCGCACATAAAAGATTATGTAAGTTGTTGGAAGCCGGATTACCGCTACCTGATGGGGTTGATTTTACAAATCGGTTCATCTACTACGTTGGGCCTGTAGATCCTGTGGGAGATGAAATAGTTGGACCAGCTGGGCCAACTACAGCATCCCGGATGGATAAATTCACTAATACGATGCTTGAAAAAACGCAGCTAATTGGAATGATAGGTAAAGGAGAACGAGGATCAGAAACCATTGAGTCCATTCGAAAATATCAATCGGTCTATCTGATAGCGGTGGGGGGTGCCGCTTACCTAGTTTCGAAAGCAATCAAGTCTGCTAAATTGATCGCATTTGAAGACCTTGGAATGGAAGCCATTTATGAATTTGAGGTTAAAGACATGCCTGTCACGGTTGCAATCGATGTTCATGGAGAATCACTTCACTCCATAGGGCCAAAAATCTGGAAAAAAAACATTAGCAATGTCGCAGTTACCATAAATTAATTCAATTATAAAACGCATAGGTTTATACATGCCCATAATCCAGGATTACCCAGAACCTGATCTCAACCGAAAGCCCCTTAAGATAGAAGAACTCACTCAGGATCCTATCGCGCAATTTGACAATTGGTTAAAGAACGCTTATCAAGAAAAATACCCGTTACCAAATGCAATGTCTCTAGCTACCGCATCTAGCGAGAGCATTCCTACAGTCAGAACTGTACTGCTAAAAAACTACGACAAAAAAGGTTTCGTGTTCTATACAAACTATGGCAGTCGAAAGGCTCGACAAATTAGTGAAAATGCAAAGGCTTCGCTCTTATTTCCTTGGATTCAGCTAGGCCGGCAGATCACTATTTTTGGAAATGTCGAAAAAATCTCGCGAAAAGAATCATTAGATTACTTCCACTCTCGACCGCGAGGTAGTCAGCTAGGCGCATGGGCATCAGGACAAAGTGACATTATCTCGTCACGTAAAATCCTCGAGGAGAATTTCTCCGAAATTGAATTACGTTTCTTCGATGAGGAAGTACCTCTCCCAGACTTCTGGGGTGGTTATCGAGTACTTCCTGATAGTATAGAATTCTGGCAAAACAGAGCGGATCGCATGCATGATCGGTTCATATATAATCGGACGAAGAATGGCGAGTGGACTATCGATCGGCTAGCACCATAATATATATTTTCAAAACCCCTTAATTAAACTGGAAACATACTTCTTTCTTGGTAACCGAATCGGATAAACTTTTCTTATTGCTCGGTCTATCTCGTCTGAAATATGATCGTGAAAAGGGTTTTTTTACTGGCCATCTTCTAAATTATCCGTGAAACCAAAAAGTAAAACCGATTGCTTATGTTAGGGAAATTCTTTAGGGAGTAACATCTGCGCACGCTCTCTAGCTCCTTCGCAACCTACAGGCTCGATTGCTAGACGATCAATTAATCCTAATACGGCGACGGAAGTTCCACCAGTAACATATGCAGATCCAAGTTTAATTAACTTTTCAACTAGATCACTCCCCTCAGGGTCAGATTCAACTTTGGGACTCAGAAGTGTACCGCCAATTCGATAAAACGGTTGGTAAATGGCTGAAAGCCCGGACTGCTCAATTATCGTTGTTGCCGAAAGCCCTAAGCCACGAGCCTTAGACCGAACTGATAGGCTAAGCGATTCATCTGCCAAACTAAGATCGCCAAACCCAACCAGTCGAAACTCTTTTGCCTTTATTGCTATTGTATGATCGGGAGGAGGTTGCGCAATGCCTACGCCATCTTTGATATGCATACCTATAACTCCGCACTCTATATCAAAATACTTTTCACGACGACCCCAAGGACTTACATCACGGAGAATCTGCTCTACAATATTGATTGGTGAAGTGGTAAAAAGTTCCATCCCTCCTCTTAGAAATCGGGCTTGATCAACATCTAAGTACAAAAAACCGTTCCCCTGCTCAACAATCTGATGCAGAGAATCACCTACTCCTTGAATACCACCTTTAAGATCTACCTGACCAGTAATATCACGCACAGTCGCCCGAGTCACAGGCAATAAAGCAAGATCTATGTCATCCCAGTTGTATCGATACACCGCATTAAAAGGAGATGATCTCGTGTCTAGTATCAAAACCAGATCTAAATCACCACCAAAAGCATTAGATCTAGAACGGGCATCAACGATTCCATTTTCAGAAGTTACTTTACCGATCAATTTTCTCAAATCGTAGTTTCGACGTAAAAACCGATCCACGGTGAATTCAATTCTGACATCATTGCTGATAGCCCAATTTACAGGTAACGCTTCCTCACTAAATAAGAATTGTTTTTTTGGCGGCGGAAATAATTCATTAAGATTGAGATAACTAGATTTGATCTCCCCCAATACTTTAGATCTACCTTCAGAAGTTCTTCTTTTTCGATATTCGATATTTCCTGAAAGCATGTTATCACCAATCTGAAAATCAAAATTTTCTAAAGAAAAATTGTCTTTAGTCAACCTGATCTTTGTCGTGCCTTGAAAAGATTCAAGGTCTGCAATCTGCACAGACTTTAACGCCATGAAATCGGATAATGAATCTGTTATAAATGATAGATCTGCTGAAATTTGTCTCGAACTGATCTCAGAAATACTTCCCTCAACATTAAAAATATCCACCTTTTTTGATTCTAGATCTAATACGATTGCTGCTAATTCGTTATCACTCGCTAAACGACTTAATGAGCCCTTTAACCGAACATCACCTAATTGGTTAAGACTTTTCCAAAATCCTGTGTTATACCGGGAGGATGCTGATAAGATAGTGTCGTAAGATAAATCAAATCCAAAAAGGCCATCGAGGATCGTCATTTCTCCATCAATTTTTAAATCTATTTCATTGGTAATTAGGCCTATTTGGAGATCAAATAACTCATCACGATTATCTGAAGGACGAACGTGAATTGTAATTTCTCCAGGTTCAGGATAGGACATGCCCAAGCCAAATATATCTACAAATTGGCCAATATCATTTATATTTAATTGTAGCGACCAATCTGCCTTACCAGAATAACCTAACTTTGGTAACCTACCTGAAAAATGTCCCTGGACTTTCTGATCCAGAATATCCAGATCCAGATTTGACGCGAGTATAGTGCCATCATCGATAGTAATTGACCCAGTCGCCCCACTAACAAAATCTAAATCAAATAGTGCTTTCCGATCCCATATACCTACTAAATCTGTCACTTCTGCATTGTTTATTTTAAAATCGATACTTAGCCTCGGCATCCTACCCAAAGCACTGACATCACCCGTTCCTTGGAAAGACAGTGTGGGTGCGTCTGCAAAAAAAGTCAGGTTATCGATCTGAAAATCGTTTCCATTTCGAATTAATATGCCAGAAGCATTACCCGAACCTTCAATTGGTATTTCATAATCTAACAGCGAAAGAAAAGACTGCAGCTGCTTTGTTTGAGTTTCAAATTTTAGCTTGAACTTAGGGTTTTTACCCAAAGCACTGACATCACCCGTTGCGCTCACTATAAAGTCTGGGGATGTTGAGATGAAATTTACATCCCGAAGCTGTAAATCTTCTCCTAATTTTCCATCTAGCTTCGCATTAACGTTAGTCACACCATTTAGGGTTGTGAAATTTGAACCAAGGAAATTTAAAAAATCGAAGGACTCACTAGATGCATGCAAGTCGAATGAAGCAAGGTTGCGCCTGAAAACATCACGAATCTCGCCCGTAAAATCAATGGCAAGATCTGATCCAGTCAGATTGCCTATTATTCTATTGTAGGCAATACTCGTCCAACTACCTTCGAGCTTACCGTTCATCTCCAACGAATTAAACTCTATACCCAAATTAAGATCGAGACTTTGCGCAAGCTCAGAAATATTTTGTCCATACATACTACACTTTAAACTAAACAATCCTTCGGCATCAAAAATCTCCGCAATAGTTCCTGTTACCTCTCCTTGAATTGCCCCCATGACGTATCTAAGTGATAGTAAGATCGGTTCCTCAAATGGATCCGATACATTGTTAATCACTCCATGTATCCGTAAGATCTCCTGCTTGAAAGGTATCTCTGTCGTAATTTTCGCTGTCCTTTTATCAGAATCTATTTCAAGAGCTACATCCTGTATTTGAATCAACTCTTGACTATCAGATCCATCATTCAAAAATTGCAACACTGCATTACTAATATTGACACGAAGAGGTATAAACAGAGGATAAATTGAGTTCTTTAACTTACCGCTATTGGTTCTAAGGAAATCTCTGAATGGAGAAACAGTCTCAACAGAACTTTGAATCCTTAATTCATCTATTGTTAACTGGTCTAGCAAGGATGTTTGGGATAAAAAATTGGTCAGGTCAAAACTTGCAGTAATACTACCTGCATACAAAAGTGGTTTATCAAAACCCTCTCCAGAATAAATTGTAACCTCGGTTAGCTTAAAGTTAGGTTTAGGGAAAATTTTTAATATGATTTCCCCATCAATTGAAATGTTCTGTGAAACGAGAGAACTAACCCCTTTTTCAACATTATCTCGGTAACGATCCCAGTCCAAAAAATGCGCGATCGCTATTAAGATGCCGCCCACGAGAAGCACAACCATTATGGTCGCTGCGAATATTTTGTATAACTTTAACAAGATTTATCTCGACAAATTTTGTAAATCATCCTTATTATATGCAAGCTTTAGAAAAACTGAATCGTAACTGAAATCTACAAGTTGAAACGGATAACTGCAATGCAAAATAATTACGTTAACACCCCAAATACTCACCAAAAACCGAGCAATAAAGTCAAACGGCTAGAGAAATCGTTGCGACGCAAAGTGGGGCAAGCTATACAAGATTATAATATGATAGAGGAAGGTGATCATGTGATGGTGTGTGTATCAGGAGGAAAAGATTCTTTTGTCATGCTCGATCTTCTTACAAAGTTGCGTCAAAAAGCGCCCGTAAACTTTCAAATCACTGCCATGAACTTGGATCAAAATCATCCTGGCTTCCCTTCTCACATTCTAGAAAAATACCTTAAGGGATTAGGGATACCCTATCGAATGGTAAGGCGCGATACATACAAGGTAGTTAAGCGTGTGGTTCCTGAAGGCAAAACAATGTGTGGTCTATGCTCCCGATTAAGGAGAGGTATACTGTATAGTTTTGCAAAAGAAGAAGGAATGAATAAGATAGCACTCGGTCACCATAAAGATGATATAGTGGAAACGCTATTTTTAAATATGTTTCATGGAGGAACTCTAAAAGCGATGCCACCGAAGCTTCTTAGTGACGATGGCGACCATATTGTAATTAGACCTCTTTCTTACTGTCGTGAAAAAGATATTGCCCAATACGCCCAGGTTCGAGAATTTCCACTAATACCATGCGATCTATGTGGATCGCAGGATCATCTGCAGAGAAAAGCAATAAAAAGAATGCTTATTGCATGGGATGAAAAATATCCTGGGCGAACAAATTCAATCTTTCGTAGCATTAGCCACGTTGCACCGAGCCAATTAGCAGATTCCAATCTGTATGATTTTGCAAGTATTGGCAACAAAGACTCTGTTTCGCGCTCAAAAAGTTGGTTACCAGAAAGGTCAGAAAATATATCTTCTGTATAGGTGTGTTTAATTATTGTCAACTGAGCTATGTCACTAAGTTCGGTGCTAATTCGATTTTACAATTCTCGCGTCATACTAAATTCAATTTTAGGCCATCGCTCTGAAATAAGATGTAAGTTAGCAATGTTCGGAGCAATATAGGTTAATGCGCCACTTGCGTCTAATGCTAAATTACTCTTGACTAACTTTGTAAACTCTTCAAGATCTGAAGCATGGTCACTGATTATCCATCGCGCCGTAGCTACCGCAATCGATTCAAATCGACAATCTACTCCATATTCATGCTCCAAACGATGGGCGACTACATCAAATTGGAGCACACCAACAGCGCCAAGAATGATTTCATTATTTGATAAGGGACGAAATACTTGCGCTGCGCCCTCTTCACTCAATTGGTCCAACCCTTTATTCAACGCTTTGGCTCGAAGAGGATCCACCAACCTCACTCTCCGAAAAAGATCTGGGGCAAAATTTGGGATACCTGTAAACTTAAGTGCTTCGCCCTCTGTAAACGTATCTCCGATTTGGATTTTTCCATGATTATGGAGTCCGATTATATCCCCGGCACACGCCATATTCACAGCTTCCCGCCGAGACGCTAAGAAGGTAATCGCATTGTGAACTAAGGTAGATTTCTCTGTTCTTACCTGAAAAATACGCATACCTTTTCGATATCTTCCAGACGTTATTCTTAAAAAAGCTACGCGATCGTGATGCGACGGATCCATATTTGCCTGCACCTTAAAAACAAATCCTGTAAACGGAGTTTCCGAACTATCAACGATTCTTGATTCGGTAGTTCTTGTTCCAGGCTGTGGAGCATATCTAACAAATGAATCTATTAGCTCCTCGGTACCCTCCCCACTCAAGGCAGAACCAAAATAAACTGGCGTCAAAACTCCCGAAAGATACTTTTCAACACTAAAAATATTTCCAGCTTCTCGGATTAGTTCTATTTCTTCTCGTAAGGCTGCGGTATCCGCTCCAATAATTTCATCTAATTCTGGATTTTGTAATCCTACAATTATTTTTTCATCCGGCCGCTCTCCTGCATTATTAGACCCTTTAGAATATAAATGTATTGAATCATCAAATATCCTATAAAGACCGAGGAAATGTCGACCACTGCCAATTGGCCAAGTCATAGGAGCACATGCAATGCCTAGTACAGATTCGATCTCGTCCATTACTTCCATTGGATCTCTCCCATCACGATCCAACTTATTAACGAAGGTCATTATAGGAGTATCACGTAAGCGACATACATCCATCAATTTAATTGTTCTAGCTTCGACGCCTTTCGCGATATCAACAACCATTAGTGCTGAGTCTACCGCAGTGAGTGTTCGATATGTATCCTCCGAGAAATCTTCATGGCCTGGTGTATCCAACAAATTGATTACATGGCCTTTGTAAAAGAATTGCATAACAGAAGACGTCACCGAAATACCTCGCTCTTTCTCTAATTTCATCCAATCTGAAGTCGCATAGCGGCCAGATTTTCTAGCACGTACTGTTCCAGCAAGTTGAATCGCTCCTCCATAATGCAAAAAGCGCTCGGTCAATGTTGTCTTGCCAGCATCAGGGTGCGAAATTATCGCAAAGGTTCTTCGTCGCGCAATTTCTGGTAACAAACTCTCATCATTCATTGAATATGTCCCCTAAATATATAGCTAACATAATGTCTCAATAAGGCCCTTAGGTTAATTAACAATTGAACAATGAAGCGCCATCCAGAATTCATTAACAAAACTGGTATTCTTAAAACTGTAAAACCGATTTAATCAACTATATGATAAACAGGTGCTGTTTCCATATTCCAACTGTTAGATTCACTGTCATATTGCGAAAGCGTGAAACAGTGCCAGTGACTATCATCTAGCTTGGGGTAATCTCCTCTATAATAATAGCCCGGCCATCTCGTCTCTGTTCGAAACCTAGTATGATGTGTGACCGATTCGGAAGCCAAAACTCTGTGATGAAGTTCCCACGCCCGTTGCAACTGATGCAGATCTTCTGCCGCAAGAAAAGTTAAATCCTCCTTTAGCATATTTAAAAGTTCTATCCCTCGCACCAACATTGGCTCGTTGGTCATATAGTTCGCACCAATTCCCCCTACATATTCATCCATTATTTTTTCAAGCCGCTGCAATCCACTCAGCGGCAAAATATAACTGGGAGACACTGTTCCGGCGACAATTTCATTTCGACCTAATCTATAGTTCTCCAAAGGTTGAAAAATCAATTTTTTAAGTTTTTCATACTGCTGATCGCTCACTTCAATTCTTTCGTTTTTTCTCTCATTCACATAATTGACTGCTGCTTTGGCTGCTATTCTACCTTCAGTATAGGAGCCAGATGAAAACTTATGCGCGGTACCACCAATGGTATCACCCGCACCAAAAAGACCTTCAACAGTCATCATTCGGTTATATCCCCACTGATAATCCGCTGGCGCATAATCTGATGGGCCGCTCGCCCAGGCTCCTGAACAGGTTGCATGAGAACCCATGACATAAGGTTCAGATGTCGTTAGTTCTGGATTAACTTCCTTCGGATCTATGTTCTGGGATGCCCAGACCACTGCCTGCCCGATTGTCATTCCTAGAAAATTTTCCCAACCTACAGTTTCTTTGTGAGGATCTTTAAAAGCCTCTTTTGTTACCATCCGTATGGGACCGCGCCCAGCTTTAACCTCTTCCAGAAACGCATGATTCCGCAGACAGGTTGGGACTGGCTGTTGATCTATATAGTCTCCAACTAGTTCTTTTGTTTGTTTGTACCAGTTGGACTCATACTCATCACCATACGCATTTTCAGTGTAAGTTTTAAGGTGGAGAAAGTACGCCCCTACAGGACCATAACCATCCTTAAACCGAGTAAGTACTATTCTATTTTCCATTTGTGTCATCTTCGCCCCAGCTAGAATTGGTAATGCATATGCTGACGCGCTACTCCATGGCGCATACCATGTACGCCCCATTCCCTCCCCGACAGCCCTTGGCTTAAAAATATGTGATGCGCCACCAGCTGCTACCACTACGGCTTTTGAACGAAAAACATAAAACTCTCCGGTTCTAACATTAAAACCAACAGCTCCAGCAACTCGATTTTCTTTTTTTTCATCCATCAGCAAGTGAGTAACCATGACCCTGTTATAAATTTTAGTCGCTGCTTTTCTCGCCGCTTCTGCAACGATCGGTTTATAGCTCTCACCATGAATCATTATCTGCCATTTACCTTCACGCAGGTAACGCCCAGTTTCAGGATCTTTCATCATAGGTAACCCCCACTCTTCAAATTTATGAACCGTAGAGTCAACATGTCGGGCAATATCATATCCAAGATCTTCTCGCACTAACCCCATGAGATCATTTCGAGCATATCGGACATGATCTTCTGGTTGATTCTCATCCCATTGCATACCCATATAACAATTAATTGCATATAAACCTTGTGCAACAGCACCGCTTCGCTCAATGTTTGCTTTTTCTACGCAGACAATATTAAGGTCTCTTCCCCAATATCGAGATTCATAGGTAGCCCCACACCCAGCCATCCCACCACCAATTATGAGTACATCTGAATCAACAAAAACTGTCTTTCTTGTTCCAAATAAACCCATCATACCTTACCTATCTTAAGTTGATCAGGCCTCAACGTAGGCAACCCACCTGCAATCTTTAGTGCATCGGGCTCATGAGAAAGCTCCTGAGAATGTCGAGATCTCTCGCTTGGCGCCTCAAACTCTGCAGGTGATTTTATCGAGTTCCATTCAGTGGTACGAATAGGTGATACAAAGTTTTTCTCACGTCCATCACGAAATTTTATCCTCCATGATATCGTTCCTTTTTTTTCTTCCCTAAGTGCCCGAACACTATGACCAAGAGGAGCAAAATCAGCATAGCCTCGCACATCTATTGCATTCTGAGGGCACGCTTTTACACATGAATAACACTCCCAACACATATTTGGTTCAATATTGTATGCACGACGATATTTCTTATCGATATGCATGATGTCTGATGGACAAATATCAACACAATGTCCACAGCCATCACATTTCGTCATATAAACAAATGTTGGCATTTTATTCCTCTTGCTTTATTCAATTTTTTAATTAGTTCCAATACTTAATAATTTCGAGGTACACGGCGCACACTACCTAGTAATTCAGAATTACTGCTAGGCGGAGGCAAATTATCTCGTGAACCATCTTCTTGAGATATATGTTTCTGGAAGGATGCTACTGGTTTATAGAACATGTGTGAAAATTTAGACCATGGTACTGTCCCAAATAGTAGAGCAGTAAAAAATAAGTATAAAGTAAACAAAATTCGTGTCCATATGGCATCAATTTCGGCTGTGCACCCCCAAATTAAGCCTAGAGTGACACTTGTAAGGGTTAACAAAATAAAAAGGTCGGCTTGTACAAATTGAAATCGCGATTTTCCTTCTGCTACCACATCAACTCGTACAAAAAACCAAAACCAGTATCCCCCAATACAAACTGAAAATGAGCCAACGTACCATAATACCGGCACAACAACTGGCACGCCCTGCGCTGTATTTGAATAAAAGAAAATCATAAGAATGGTTGAAAATATGTATGCTAAAAACCCGTACATCGTTAAGAGATGACAGGCTCTTCGTCGCCAATTACAAAATTCACCAGAAACCAATGCTTCGATAGTTGTATGCATAAGTACGGATAGAATATTTTTACTGCCAATAGTCTTCGATTCTCGATTATTTTTCCAAGCATAAAAAAAGTATTTTGCGCTGCCTTTATGGATAACATCAAAAACGGTTCCACCAAAAACCAATAAAATCATCAAAATTATGTAGGCTTTCATATAAAAAACCGAAATATAAGCTGATGATTCTGTAAAGGGATTCACTGTGAACATTCTAAAACCCTATCACTGATGATAAATTTAAACTGCCAACTGTAACCTTCGATATCTTTTAATTTACTCATAATCCATTTTT
>TARA_B100000686_G_scaffold350571_1_pt1 | contig 16815 bp, 17 predicted proteins | sample TARA_B100000686 | Tara Oceans TARA_B100000686 (sample SAMEA2622733) | marine metagenome | biome: marine biome (ENVO:00000447); feature: marine epipelagic mixed layer (ENVO:xxxxxxxxx); material: "saline water (ENVO:00002010), including plankton (ENVO:xxxxxxxx)" | depth 150 m
GTCAGATGAAACATTATACGAAAGGAATAAAAAAACTATCGATAATAGACAAATACTCTTTTAAGATTAACACTGGAAAACCTTGGCCTTCACTACCCGCAGAGATAGCATCGATAAGAATGGTTCCGGTTTCATATATTAAGAAAGTAGGAAACGCAAAGTTTGCGCGTTTTCCGATTGGAACTGGGGCCTATAAATTCGTTAAATGGATAAAAGACGATTATATTGAACTAATTGCAAACGAAAATTGGTGGAAAGGCTCACCTGAAATCAAGAATGTACGTATACGTCCTATTCCAGTAAATGCAGCCAGAACTGCAGGACTCCTTTCAGGAGAAATTGATGTAGTTTGGGGAGTGGCTCCTGTAGACGGTGCGAAACTTATTAAAAATAAGAATCTAAATGTCTTCAAGACAATAACACAAAGAACAATTTATCTCACTTTTGATCAATGGAGACAAAAGGGGGGAACTTTTAAAAAGGGAGGAAAGTACTCACCGGGTATCGAAGTAGGCAAAACCAACCCTTTTATGAAACTAAAAGTGAGAAAAGCTATATCTCACGCAATTAATGTTCCACAACTGCTACAAACTATCATGCACGGTAGTGGAAAACCTGCGACACACTTAAACCCTCCATTTGCTTTTGGTTATAATAAAACAATAAGAAGATTGCCCTATAGTCCATCTAGAGCTAAAAAATTGCTTAAAGAAGCAGGATTTCCCAATGGATTTAAAACACGCCTAGACTGTCCAAATGATCGCTATATCAACGATGGTCCAATGTGTCTTGCGATTGCCGGAATGCTGACAAAAGTTGGAATAAAAACTACTCCAAATCCAAGACCTAAAGCAGTTTTCTTTAAAAAAATGTCTGCTGGAGATCATTCCATGTATATGGCCGGTTGGGGAACCGATCAAGTTTTCACAACATTCTCTGCTGCATTTCATACCAGAATTCCTGGAAAGGGATTTGGAAGAATCAACCGCGGCAGATATAGCAATAAATGGCTCGATAAACATATGATGGAAGCTGCTGTTGAAATGAATAATAACAAACGAAAAAAAATGTGGGAGAAAGCTTGGAAGACAGTTATAGATGACGTCGCGTTCCTCCCGCTTTATCAGCAAACTGTTATTATTGCGACACAAAAAAATGTACATCTAGTTCCACGTGTTAATGAATGGGTATTAGCGCAAGAAATTTCTATCAAAAAATAAGACAAATTATTAGAATAATTATTAGATTACATGTCTTTTTCTTTGCCTAGGAAAGAGTGGACAATTTGCATAAGTTCATATTAAGACGTTTCATTCAGAGCATAGGTGTTCTCCTGGCAGTAAGCCTAATGATCTTCACTATGTTGCAAGTTACAGGTGATCCCATAGAATTAATGCTCGGAGAAGAAGGAACGCAACAAGATGAAATTAGACTACGTAAAGCTCTCGGCTTAGATAAACCTATCCCTCTTCAATACGTACTTTTTCTGAAAAATGCATTACAAGGAAATTTAGGAATTTCTTATCATCACGGCGTTCCTGCTATGGAACTTGTCCTAGAACGCGTTCCAGCCACTCTAGAACTCGTTGGTTTTTCGATGTTATTCGCGATTCTTATTTCTATTCCTCTTGGGGTATATGCAGCAAGTAAGAGAGGAAAATTTCGGGATCGTGCGATTTTAAGTTGTTCGCTCATTGGGATATCTGCTCCTCCTTTTTGGGTTGGAATCGTATGTATTTTGTTTTTTAGCGTAGTTCTAGGTTGGCTACCAACTTCAGGAAGAGGAGGATTCGAACACCTCATATTGCCAGCAGGTTCCCTCGCTCTTTACCGGATTGCTCTTTTTATAAGATTAATTCGTTCAGGAATGCTCGATGTTCTTAATCAAGAATATATTCTTACTGCACATTCTAAAGGATTGTCCGAAAAAATAGTTTTTTATCAACATGCTCTTAGAAATACCCTAATCCCATTTATAACTATTGGCGGTCTACAGATGGGCAGCCTTTTCGCAGGAGCTATTGTGACCGAGAGAATTTTTGCATGGCCCGGTATGGGAAGGCTTATTTTGGATTCGATTCAAAAACTAGATTACCCAGTTGTTATGTGCTGGGCATTAATAACTGCATGTATTTTTATTGTCATTAACTTAATCGTAGATATATCTTATTCCTTTCTAGATCCCCGAATTAGGGCAAACTAAACAATGCAGAAAGTAATCGATTATCCAAAAAGAAATTCTCTTTCCATTACCAAATTTAAAATGGATGCACGTTTTAGTTTGTTTTTCTTTTTTATCATTTTAATTCTCGCTTTTCTTTCTCCCTGGATTTCTCCCCATGACCCTGTCACCCATAAATTAACACAAAATTTAAAAGCCCCTTATTTCATGAATGATTATTTGCCCACGCATTATTTAGGTACTGATGGCTTAGGAAGGGATTTGCTAAGTTTTATATTACACGGATTGAGAATATCTCTTATGGTAGGAATTGTATCCATTGCAATCTCTACAATTTTAGGTATCACACTCGGTTTATTCTCTGGTTACTTAGGAGGAAGATTTGACTCTTTTGTGATGCGTCTTGCTGATTTTCAGTTAACACTACCAACTGTTTTGGTTGCCTTAGCTGTAATAGCGGTTTTTGGTTCAGGAATTTGGAAATTAATTCTATTAATAGGTTTTACCCACTGGACCGTTTACGCAAGAATTGTTAGAGGTTCTGTACTTGTTGCTCGTGAAAAAGAATTTATAGAATCAGCTCGATCTATAGGCCAAAAATCTTACAGAATCATTTTTGTCCATATCTTACCAAGTGTGATTAACCCCGTTTTAATAATTAGTGCCGTAGAATTGCCAAGAGTAATGCTGCTAGAATCTACTCTAAGCTTTTTGGGTCTTGGTGTGCCCCCAACTGTTCCTTCTCTAGGAGGTGCAATAGCCCATGGATATGAATTTTTATTAAGTGGGTACTGGTGGCTTACACTTTTCCCTGGTTTTGCCCTAATGTCAGTAGTAATCAGTATTAATATTATTGGCGACTGGCTTAGAGATTACACCGACCCAAGGAATTAAACATTTTTTACAATCAATATAGGATCTAAAATGAAGGCAGAAAAATTAAAAAAATCTGTTCCCGATATCTTGAAGACATTTCTACCTGAGCTTTATCAATTATCGGATCTTATTTTTCAGAATCCTGAAATTGCATATGAAGAAGTAAAAGCGTCAAACTGGTTATCGTCATTTTTAAAAGAAAATGGTTTCAATGTAAAACAAAATGTTGGAAACGTTAAAACTGCATTTAAAGCAGAAAAAAGCACAAAAAAGAAAGGTCCAAGTATTGCATTCATAAGTGAATACGATGCACTTCCTGAATTAGGTCATGCATGTGGACACAATATTATAGCTACCATGGGTGTGGGTGCTGCAGCTATTCTATCTTCGATAGCCAGCGAAATTCCTGGAAAAATTCTTTGTATAGGAACCCCTGCAGAAGAGGGAGGAGGCGGAAAAATAAAACTCCTAAAAAAAGGAGTTTTCGATGATGTAGACGCAGCAATGATGATTCATCCAAGCGGAAAAAACGAGATTTTTAGGCCAGCTCTCGCTAGAGTGAAAATCTTTTTTGATTTTTATGGGAAACCGACTCATGCGGCAGCTTCCCCAGAAAAAGGAATTAATGCTCTTGATGCTCTAGTTTCAACGTATCAAAATATCTCTTTACTTAGGCAACAGTTACCGGATGACGTACGAATCCATGGGATAATCACTAAGGGTGGGGATGCGTTAAATATTACTCCGGAACACACCCAGCTTGTTTATCTTATAAGAACCAAAAACAAAGATTTTCTTCCAGAACTCACTACAAGAGTTATTGCATGCGCAAAAGGCGCTGCAATCTCGCATAATGCAAAATTAAAATCACGGCTTGATCCACTTAAATATGACCCTTTGAAAAGAAATCCCACGATGGAAACTCTTTTTGAAGAAAATCTTAAAGCACTCGGAGAAAGTGTGGAAGAAAAAATATCCGATATTCCTGCCGGCAGCACAGATTTTGGAAATCTAAGCTACAAAATACCGGGCATACATCCGAGACTAAAAATGGTCGCACCAAATATTTCTGCTCACACACCGGAATTTCAAAAAGCCAGCGGAGGGAAGGCAGGGAAAAAACTTATTGCGCTAGGATCGCAAGTGATGGCTATGACAGCTTTAGACCTCATGACATCGGATAACAACATGAAAAAAGTACTAGAAGACTTTAAAAGACAAATTTAAAATCTATAAAGATAACTTAGGACTAAATGTTATAATAAAACTCTTTTAACGGTCATCTATTGGCGTATAACTAGATTCTAAATCTCCAACATAGACTGCTCTTGGTCTAAATAAGCGATTATCTGGAAGGTATTCCAGGATTCTAGCAGTCCAACCTGAAATTCTAGCTACTGCAAAAATGGGAGTGAATATATCAGTATCAATTCCCATGGCGTTGTATATAATTCCAGAGAAAAAATCCACATTCGGGAAAATACCTTTTCCTCCTAAATCCGCAACGACCAAAGCTTCTAATTTTTTCGAAATCTCGTATAAATTGCCAGTTCCAGCCCTTTCTGAAAACTCTTTTGCAACTGGATCAAATAACACAGCACGTGGGTCATACGCTTTATACACTCTATGACCAAAACCCATCACTTTAATTTTTTTAGCTTTTGCATCCGCAAACCATTCATCAGTAGAATTAGGATCTCCTATCTCCATAAAAGTACGGAGGGTCATTTCATTCGCACCACCATGAAGAGGACCTTTTAATGAACCAATACCAGCAATAATAGAACTATATAAATCTGTCAGAGAACTATTGGTAACCATTGCACTAAAAGTTGATGCATTCATTCCATGTTCTGCATGCATAATCAAAGCCATATCCATTACCTCTGCAGTTCTATCTTCAGGCATCTCTCCAGTCATCATACGAAGAAAATCTTCCGAAAGCCCAAGAGATGGATCTGGATCTAGAATAGGCTGATCTTTTCTCGCTCTTTGCGTTGCAGCCACAATAGTAGGTATCTGAGCGGTCAAAGAAAGAGCAATATCATAATTATTTTCAACCGTTACTTCGAATTCTTTTGGATTGAGCGACCCAAGCATAGAAACTGCAGTACGTAAGGTACTCATTGGATGACCTAATTTAGCTGAATGATTTATAACATTCTTTACGTCATCGGGAATAGATCTTCTTGCAGCCAAATCTGCTTTAAAAGATACTAATTCGTCTTTTTTAGGTAAACTCCCATTAAGCAAAAGGTAAGCAGTTTCTTCATACCCGCCACCTCCAGCACAAAGATCGTCAATACTATAACCTCTGTAAATAAGTTTTCCATTAGCGCCATCAACATAACTAATAGAACTCTCATTAGTTATTGCGCCTTCTAAACCTTTCTTAAATTCTGCTTTGCCAACAAACTGGCGTGGCTTCTCTTCGGGCATGTAAAACTCCATAAAAAGATTAAGATATTCGGTGTATATTGTATACAATCCTATAAACATAACCAACAAGATTGCTTATGTAATTTTTAATGATAATACTACGAATCCGATTCTTTAACAATCATTCTCTACCAATCTTTTTTTTTACAAAGTTAAAAGTAATTCTCGTACGACTTTCGCAGCGACAATAGAACTTAGATCTGACTGATCAAGCATTGGCGATAATTCGACTACGTCTAAGCCTACAACATTGAATCTATGAAAATGCTTAAAAATTTGATTTAGTTCAGAAAAACTGATACCTCCAGGTTCTGGACAACCTGTTCCACAAAGTTCAGAAGGATTCAACACATCTAAATCTAAAGTTAAGTAAATTGGAGCATCACCTAAACCTGAAATGAAATTACTCATGGTTTTTACATCTAATTGAAAAAGGTTTTTATTTTCCTTCATTTTTCTCCATTCAGAACTAGTTCCAGATCTAACCCCAAAATGAGAAATGTTTTTTATGCCTATTTTCGATTCTACGTTAGACATTACGCACGCATGCGACAAATTCGTTCCTTCATAAGATGTTCTCAGATCTGCGTGTGCATCTAGATGAATTACATGCAAATCAGGGAAAAATTCACTGGCAGCATTAACTAATCCCACAGTTATCAGGTGCTCTCCTCCCAAGGCAAATGGAATCTTATTATCTGTAAAAATTTCTCTGGATTTTTTATAAATTTCAGAGATAGCCAATTGAGAATTTCCCTGGCCAATTTGCAAATTTCCAATGTCACAAAATTCGATCTTCTCTAATTCCAAATCTAAGATTGGACTATACGTTTCAAGCCCTTCAGAAGCTGAACGAATTGAATCAGGTCCAAATCTGGTTCCTGGACGAAAACTGGTGCTTGTATCTAGGGGGCACCCAAAAAGAACAATGTCAGAGTTCCTATATATTTTTTTAGCGGCTAAAAAAGTGGAATTCGAAATCATTTTTCACCTAAAATTCTTTTTATATACGGTGGTAGAACCAAAGATGCGACATGAACTTCATGAGAATAATATTTCAGTTCTTTCCCCTTTAAATTTCGAGGATAAATTTTAAAATCACTTTTTGAGTTTTGGCAGGAAAGTGCAAAAGACCATATTCCTCCGGGGTACGTAGGCGTATTTGCCAAATAAAAAGAGGTTCGTGGGAAAATTTTTCTTATTTTTTTTGATATTATTTTCATAGATTTTGATTCAAAAAAAGGTCCTTGAGTTTGAGCAGCATATATCCCATTTTCTTTTAAAATTCTTTTTGAAAAGCGAAAAAAAGATTCCGTCGTAAGAGGACTCGCAAAACCAACTGGATCTGTAGAATCCACTATTATAACATCAAAAGACAGAGAACTTCTTTTCACAAATTTAACTGCATCTTCTATGCGCAGATCTAATTTAGAGTGACTTAGTTTAGAGGAAATACTCGGCAAAAACTTTTTTGCACTATCTACAACCACTTTGTCAATTTCCACCATTGTAACTTTTTCTACAGACTTATGTTTAAGAATTTCCCTCACACAACCTCCATCACCTCCTCCAATAACAAGTACTTTTTTTGGCTCAGGATGGGAGAACATTGGAACATGAACGAGCATTTCATGGTAAAAAAACTCGTCTCTTTCGGTTGTCTGAACCGCACCATCAAGAATAAGCATCTTTCCATATTCTTCTGTTTCTACTATTTGAATTTCTTGAAATTTGCTTTTTTCATAAAAAAGTACTTTTTTAACTGAAAAAAATAGACCTGTACCAGAACCATGAAATTCAGAAAAGGTAAAATTCCCTTTGGGAATCTTATCATTCGGAACAAATGGAGATGATTTTAAGTCCATAGAACTACACCCGAAAATGAAGCGCCATTTTTATTAACTACATGTTGTGAAGACACACTTTGTATATTTTTTACTGCCACTCCTCTAATTTTCATACTCTCCTCAGCCATAAACTCCGCTCTTTCTTCTATAATACTTTTAGAATCCGTATCGTGAAACTCCATAATTACTCCACATTTTTTATTATCTGTAGGATGCGCGATAGAAACAGCGGCAGAAATTATCTGACCGCAAATAGAAGATGTAATAGAAGAATAAGCAATTGGAACTAAAGAACCTTCTTTAAAATTAAAAGGAGGAATTTCTATACAATTTGGGGGAAGGATACTACTCACCTTCAGAAGGTTTGTATTTCCAACTCCAGAATTTAATAGAGCACCATCAAATGCATTGAGTTCGGTTTCCCCATCGGAACTACCAGAAACCATGAAATACTTCGTTGGCAAAGGGAAAATCATTTTCATTCAATCCTATTTTAGAAAAACTCTTCTTTTCTTGGTGAAAGTTGCTCTAAAACTCCACGGTCGATTTTTTTTGTTTCGATTCTTTCCGCACCAAATCCAACAAATAAATTAGAGATCGCTCTTTCACATTCTAAATCTCCACATGAAAAAAAATCTATTGCAGCATAATCATGTTCAGGCCAAGTATGAACGGCTAAATGACTCTCTGCTACTATGACTACACCACTTACTCCATATGGACTAAAAGTATGAAAAACACTTTGGACAATTGTTGCACCGCTCAATAAAGCAGAGGTCTGCATATGACCTTCTACAAGTTCTACATTGTTGATGATTTCAGAATTGCAACCAAAAAATTCGGCCAGGAAATGCTTACCTAAAGATCTCAAACACAACTCCTAAATTTGAAAACTAAAAAGCTGAAAAATAAAAAAACAAAATCTTAATAACCGAGCTTAGTAGACAATGTCAACAAAACAAAAAAAAATAATAATTGATTTTAATTTTTTTACAAAAAATCAAAAAATTAGTTTATTATTTTTAGATATTGATAAACATTAATAGTTTGAAACTAGGAGGAAGAATTTAATGACGTATGAAATCGAAATGTATACAACTGACCCATGTCCTTTCTGTATCGCGGCTAAAAATCTTCTTAAAAAACGCGGTCTTGAATGGAAGGAATATCTCGTTTTCGGAGGCAGTAAAGAGTGGGAGGAAATGATTACTAGAACCAACGGGAAAACTGTGCCTCAAATTATTATTAATGGAGAAGTGATAGGAGGGTATCCTGATTTATCTGCTATCGATAAAGAAGGGAAACTTTCTGACCTAAATAAATAAATTTGAAACGGATAATTTTCTGGAGAATATTATGGCACTTATGACAGCTAATGAATATAAATCAAGTCTAAAAGACGGAAGAACTGTTTACTACCGTGGTGAAAAAGTAGATGATGTCACAACCCACCCTATCATAAGTATTGCTATTCAACATGCCTCTATAGATTATGATATGACAGAATCTGAAGAATACAGAGACATCGCAGTAGTTAGAGACGAAAATGGCAATGAATTTTCCAGATATTATCAGATCCCAAGAGATCAAAATGACCTTCTAATGAGAAGTTCTTTAATTGAAAAAAGCACGGCTTTAGGGGGCACACTCGTTGTACTCATAAAAGAGATAGGCTCCGATGCCCTTTTTGCACTTCATCTTATTGCATCACACATGGACAAAGAAAATGGAACTGAATATCTTTCACGAATTAAAAATTTCTACCAAGAATGTCGAGATAAAGATTTGGCGGTAAGTGTTGCGCAGACGGATGTAAAAGGAGACCGAGATAAGAGTCCAATTGAACAAGAAGACCCTGATTTATACGTTAGAGTAGTTAATCAAGACTCATCAGGAATTACTATCCGCGGTGCCAAAATTCATACATCGGTTTCTACCAATGCTCATGAAATTATCGTTTTACCAACTAGAAACATGAAAAAGGGAGAAGAAAAATACGCAGTTGCATGTGCCGTTCCCGCCAATTCTCCTGGTCTTACAATGATTGCAAGTGGTTATGGAAGTAGAGAAGGAAACGAATTTGAAAATCCTATTAGTTCCAAACATAAGATGATGGAAACACTTACTATTTTTGAAGATGTTAAAGTTCCTTGGGATCGTGTTTTTTTAAATGGCGAAGTTAATATGGCCGGTCCGTTAGCGAAACTTTTTGTTGAATTTCACAGATTTACCGCTGTAAGCTATAAATTACCCTTAGTAGATCTATTTGTAGGTGCATCTCACCTAATTGCCGAATATAACGGAACAATTAATAAAAGTCATATACGAGACAAAATAGCAAAATTGATCACATACGCACAAATTTGCAGAGGAATGACTAGAGAGGCTGCGCACGAATGTAAGATTATTGATAATATAGCCATTCCCAATGCTGAACTAATTAATATAGCTAAGTTGCACTTCGCAACCGGATATCACGAAGCTATTTCTTGGGTACAAGATATTGCAGGAGGCCTTCTTGTAACCGGACCAAGCGAAGAAGATATTCAAAATGACAAATTAAATTTTCTGATTGATAAATATCTAAAAGGTTCGCCTAAAATAAAAACTCTTAGTCGACTTAGCTTAATGAATCTAATATCAGAAATAACGTCGACAGATTTTGCAGGATATCAAGCTGTCCTAGCTATTCATGCTGAGGGAAGTATTGAAGCTGAAAAAATGACAATTATCAAAGAACACGAAATTGAAAAATCTATCGAATACGCAAAATGGTTGGCCAAAATCAAATAGGAAACAAATGAAAAATAAGGCAATAGTTGCTGTCTGGATAACAGTAGACGAAAAAAATATGGAAGAATTCAGAAAATGGCATAATTGTGAACATTCAACCGATAGATTAGAAGGACCTGGATTTAACGTTTGTCTCAGATATAATTCTTTGAATGGAACCAGGAAATTTCGTATTCTCAATATTTTCGAAGGGAACAATTTAGAAACTTTCAATTCAGAATATTACTTAGAGTCTAGAAATAACCCAACACCATGGACTCAAAAATGTATGTCATTTATAAAAGATCCTATTCGCGTAGTATATGAATTAACAAATAGTTATGGAGAAATAGCAAAATATCAATCTCCCTATATATACACTGCCCTCTTTAATCTAGAAGGTTCAAAAGAAACCTTTTTTAAATTCCTAGAAGAGAAAATCAAAAAAAATCTATTACAAGCAAAAAACTTCTCCAGATTTAGAATTTGGTCAAAAAACCATGAACTCTCAGAAAGCAAAACAAAAGAATCAGAGATCCAAAGAAATTCTGCAAGTAAACATGATTACCTGTTATTGAGTGAAATAGAAGATATTCGAGAACAGGCTCATGAGAGAATCGAACAGATTTTTGATGAAATAAAATCTCAAAATCAGACAGAGGTACAAATACGAAATCTTACATTTGAAAAATGGTCTTTAGATTTTATAAAAATGGAAACAAAAAATTAATATACATATTTTATTAAAGAAAAGAGAACATTGAGTTATAAAAAAACAATTGTTTTTATCGTTATAAATATAACACTCCTTATCTCGGCTATTTCTTGTTCCTTTTTACTAGAAAAAAAAAGAACTCCGAAAGAACGAGGAATTACAGACAAAAAAAAAGCAGAACAAAATAGTTTTTCTCATTATCTACAAAAAATTGAAAGTTACAAAAAATCAGGAAAATTGCCTATAATTGACGTTGAAGTTTCACTTTCACAATGGCCGAATATACAAGAACTAATTAACGAAATGGATAAAGGAGGAGTTGCATTAGCAGGAATAACATCTCCAAAAATTAACGAAATAAGAAAAGCCATCAATCGATTTCCTGAAAGATTTTTTCCACTGACACAAGAATCTTCAGAAAAGGATTGGGAAGTAGAGAAGAGTTTATTCACAGACTCAATAAGAAAACAAATAAATTCTGGTGCTTTTGGTATTGGGAAAATAAAATTTCATAACAAAAAAGTATCGTCACTCAAAAAAACCGAAGAAAACACTTTGAGAAATATTGTATTTTTTGCATCTAAAATGAAAGTACCTACAATAATATCTTTCGATCCAAACAATCAATTTCTTGACTTGATTGAAAAAAATCTTCAAAAAAAACCCGAAACTAAGATTATCTGGACACAAATTGGAAATATTGAGAAACCATATTATCTTCCTTCATACGGTCACGGTCTTATTCGAGCTCTTACCATACGACATCCCAATCTTCTTTTCACAATCACTACAAAGGATTACGATTTATTTGAAAACAAATTCATTTTAAGAAAAAATCACCTTTACGATTCATATGATTATTTTTCTATAGACTGGAGAAATTTAATAGAAGCTAAAATTTCTCATTTTATGTTTGGCGTTAAATATAAAAAAAATAAAATGAATTATTCTGAGAGGGTGAATAAATTCAGAAGAAATATCTTAAGTAACTTTAGCTATAATACTCGGCATAGAATCGCTTATAAAAATGCATTAAAAATATTTTTAAAAAGATAGATAAATTTCAAATGCCATGTCATAAATAACTATTTACAATAATAAAATTTTTCGTATTCATTATAGAATAGATTGGTTACGTAAAATATTTGAAGGAGACCTGATTGATGTTTAATATTCGTCATCCACAAAAGACATGGTTTGGAGTTGGAAGCGTTTCGAAAGTAGCTGAAGAAGTGCATTTCTTGAATGGAAAACATATCCTTTTCTTTACAGACAAAGGAATTTCTGAGGCTGGGATTGCAAATATCGTTTTAGAAAAGCTAAACGACGAAAGTATAGAAATCACTGTTCATAATACGTGTCCTCCAGAACCTGCAATTCAGGATTTAGAAAATATTTTCGATCAATATAAAAACAAAAAATTTGATTTGATAATAGGTGTTGGTGGAGGAAGTACAATGGATATTGCAAAGTCAATGTCCGTTTTATTAACAAACTCAGGAAATCCCCGTGATTTTCTTGGAATAGACTTAGTCCCTAAGCCGGGATTGCCGACTATTTTATTACCAACTACTAGTGGCACGGGTGCAGAAGCAACCCCGAATGCAATTTTTTCAATTCCCGAAGATCAAGTCAAATTAGCAATAGTAAGCACACATTTAATCCCAGAAGTAGCGATTGTCGATCCTGAACTTACAATTACTGCTCCCCCAAAAGTCACTTCAGCTGCTGGTGTAGACGCACTAACACACTGTTTAGAAACGTATGTTGCAAGAAATGCAACTGTACTTAGTGAGGTTTATAGCATTGAGGGAATGAAATTGATTTCACGATCCTTGCGTAAAGTTTGTAAAGACGGAAGCGATATTGAAGCTAGAAGTGATATGGCATTAGGTTCATATTATGGGGGCGTAGCTCTTGCAGGAGCAGGAGCAGGAGCGATACATGCCTTAGCTTATCCACTTGGTTCCCGTTTTCATATTCCTCATGGAATCAGCAATTCTCTAATGTTTTCACATGTAATGAAAGTAAACTACAGTTCAGAAATTAAAAAATTTGCAAAAATAGCTAATATACTCGATGAAAACACACTCTCATTTGATGAAGAAAAAGCTGCTAAAAACTCAGTAGATGCAGTTAAAAGACTTTGCGAAGACTGTGGCGTTCCTACCAGACTTAGTGAAGTAGATGTGCCTGCTCATGCTATTCCAGAACTAGCGGAATCTGCCTTCAAACTCGAGAGATTATTAAATTGCAATCCAAAACAACTTACTCTTGAAGATATAGAAAAAATATATCAATCCGCTACTTAGGACAAAGTTCAATTAAAACATACAAAAATTTTTCAAAACTTCTAAAACTAAATGCAAATCATTTAGTTTCAATTATGGGTGCAGGTGGAAAAGCAACCTTAATGAAAAGACTCATTATAGAAGCTCAAGAATCTAAAAATCCAATACTAATTACAGGGACAACCAATTTACATGCTTTTAAAAATTCAACAGAACTACAAATAATCTCTGGATATCAAGGAATTAAGGTTTGGCAAAATGATGAAAAAATCATATGGACCAAAAAAAAATTACCGAATGATATTTTCCATGGATTTTCTACTGAAGAAATAGATGGAATTCAAGAAAATGCAAAAAAATATCTGACCATTGTGAAAACAGACGGTGCAAGAAAAAGATTAATTAAAGTTCCAAACTCTAAAGAACCTCTTATCCCTACAAAAACAACTCACTGCGTGTCTATTTTTAATATACAATCTATTGGGGAAAAAGCCTCTTCAGAACTTATACATCGTTTTGATCTTTGTTCCCAAATAGCAAAATTCAAAAAAAACAATATAATTAATATTTCACACCTAGTGAATCTCATTTCTTATGAAAATGGATATCTTTCGCGTATGCCTAAAGATTCAAAGAAAATTTTATATCTTTCAGGTTGTATAAAATCAGAGGATATAAAAAATGCACAGCAAATATGCAAATCCATTGAAAAAATTGGATACGACATTCTTATATTCGGAGATACAATCGAAAAGAAGTTTTTTTTATATGGAGAATAGAATGCCTGAATATGAAGAGTTGAAAACATTTCTAGAAATAAAGAAAAAAGAAATTCAAAGGGAAATTAAGGAAATAGTTCAAATGGATTCCCCCACATTTCCTTCAGTGGGAACAAATCAGATAATTAATTATTTTTCAAAAAAATTCACCTCATTAGGAATTAAAAATAAAAGATTGAAAGGAACTAAAGGAACGGGAGAACATTTGTTAGCTACGGTTAAAGGAAAAGAAAAAAATAAAAATAAAATTTTATTAATTGGTCATTGCGATACAGTTTTTCCATTACAAACATCAGAACAAAGACCTTTTCAAGTTAGAGGGGAAACAGCCTATGGCCCCGGCGTAGCTGATATGAAAAGTAGCCTTATAACATGTTTTCACGTTATTGAATTTTTACAAAAAAATTATTTAGAAAAGATAGGAGAAATACAAGTACTTTTTAATTCTGACGAAGAAAGAGGCAATCCATCTTCGCGGACTATTATAGAAAAATTGGCAAAGAATATTTCTGTAGGTCTTATTATTGAACCAGCACGTGCAGACGGTTCTATTGTCTCTTCAAGAAAAGGAAGTGTTATTGGCAAATTAGAAATACGTGGAATTGCCGCTCACTCTGGGGTAGAACCAGAGAAAGGTGCAAGTGCTATCTATGAGATAACTAGAAAAATTACAGAGATAGCAAAACTGAAAATTCAAAATGGTAATGTTAATGTAACAGGATTAATGGGCGGAGAAAGACCTCATATAGTTGCAGAAAAAGCAGAATGCCTTATTGAATTAAGAGCTTCTGAACAGAGTACTCTTAATAAAACTAATAAAAGAATTAAGGAAATCGTTACAAATAAAACGTTTATACCAAAAACAAAATCTACATATAAAATTATTGGACAAAGACCAGCTATGGAATTAAATCAAAGAACAAGTGCCTTGTTAAAAATTACGGAGAAAATATATAAAAAAGCTAGAATGAAATTTTCTCATACTTCTACAGGTGGAGGTTCTGACGGCAATTACTTATCTGCAATGGGAATTCCTGTTTTAGACGGTTTAGGACCAATAGGAGGAAATTTACATACGGAACTCGAATATTCAAAACTAGAATCCATACCTAGAAGAGGTGCTATCCTAGGGGCTCTCATTTTACAAATCAGTTCTTCTTCGGAGATTTAATAAAGTACAGAATCACTTCAAGTGATCCCATCTTTTAATTTGAGCCTCATGCAAACCATTTCCTGTATCAATTTTTATTCCTTCATCAGGAGAAACTATTTCCCCTATATCAGTCAATGTCAATTTTAGATTCTTACAAATATACTCTTGTATCTTTACAGCATCACTTTTTGACGCTGTCATTAGAAGTTCATAGTCCTCTCCTCCATAAAATGCTAGGTCAAAAGGATCTGCTTGAGATTTTTTTCCTAAATTCTCCAATTCTGGGGATATATAAATAGATTTCGCATCAACAACGGCACCTACTTTAGATGCATTGCAGATATGGGACAAATCACCTAAAAGAGAATCGCTAATATCTATCATAGAACTGGCAAATTTAGATTTTCCAACAAAATTTCCAGCATCAACTCTTGCTTCAGGTCGTATTTGTTTATTTATGAGGAAATCTCTTTCTGTTTTTTTAATAGAAACCTCTGGATTAGATAATATGAAATGACCACCAGCCGCCGTGCCTAATTCTCCCGTAACCAAAATTCGATCTCCAACCCTGGCTCCACTTCTTCTAACCAATTTATCTTTTTCTGCCTCACCTATCATAAATAGATCGACAAACATCGGTCCTTTAGTACTACTTACATTCCCTCCAAGCAGAACAATACCCATTTTATTGCATATCAATTTCATCTCTTCACTAAAATCTTTAAAAAATATGTCTCTCATCGAATTGTGATTAGAAATTCCTAAAGAAAGTAATCCAAAACGGGGTATAGCACCCATAGCGGCAATATCACTCATATTCACGGACATAATTTTATTTGCTATATCTTCACTAGAGGAAGTTTTCAAACTGAAATGAACATCTTCCATTTGAATATCCGTTGAGAGGACCCAACATTTTTTCCCTCCAGCATCAATAACCGCGGCATCATCACCATTTCCCAAAACAATATCGTTGTATTTTTTTGAAGTTGCAAATTTTGACTGCAAGAAATCTATGAGGGAAAATTCTGTAAATTTTTCATTCATTTTATTACCCTATCAATAATTTTTCTCATCTGTTTACACACTTTTTCTGGAGAAGATGAACTCATAATAGCAGCAATAACAGCAACTCCTGAGACTCCGCTTTCTAAAACCTGCTCAATATTCTCTATATTGATTCCTCCAATACCAACAATTGGAAAATCAGGAAAACAATCCACAATTTTCATTAATCCCTCTGGTCCAATAGGGATTCTCGAAGTTTGTTTACTTTTAGTAGAAAAAGCAGGGCCCACACCAATATAATTAGCACCATCCCTTATTGCAACTTCAGCTAAATCAGGATTCGACGCGGAAACCCCAAAAATAAAATTTGAACCTACTAATTTTTTTGCTCTAGGTAACAAGTAATCATCTTGACCAAAATGAACACCTTTTGCGTCTGAAACTAAAGCAATATCTAATCTATCGTTTATAATAAGAGAACAATCACTACCCTGTAGGACTTCCCGAACATTATCTGCAAGTTTCAAAAAATCCATTGATTCAATATTCTTTTCACGTAACTGAATCATTGTAGCTCCACTAAAAGCAACAGAACGAACGACTTCCAAAAAAGGGATTTTCGAAGAACTTTTAATCATATTTCGGTCTGTCACAACAATTAATCTAGGATCCAAAAAAAATATTCTCCTTTATAAATAAAAATTATAGCCCTTAAAGTATATATACATAAAAAAAGATTTAAATTAAATTAAA
>TARA_B100000686_G_scaffold5421_1_pt1 | contig 16803 bp, 15 predicted proteins | sample TARA_B100000686 | Tara Oceans TARA_B100000686 (sample SAMEA2622733) | marine metagenome | biome: marine biome (ENVO:00000447); feature: marine epipelagic mixed layer (ENVO:xxxxxxxxx); material: "saline water (ENVO:00002010), including plankton (ENVO:xxxxxxxx)" | depth 150 m
GGTGATCTTGGAATGGTGAAAATGACGTCTTTGAATGTAACGCTAGATGAAGTTAGAGTTACAGCGGATTATGGTATTGATAGGCAAACACCTACAACATTTTCTGCAATCTCAACTAAGTACGTTGAAGAATATGCTGGGACTCAAGAAGTACCAGAACTTTTAAAAATGACTCCTGGTGTTTATACTACTAAAGAGGGTGGTGGTGTTGGAGATTCTAGGGTCTATATAAGAGGTTTTGCACAGGAAAATATTACAGTTATGATTAACGGTGTTCCTGTTAATGATATGGAAAATGGTAGAGTTTACTGGTCTAACTGGAATGGTCTTGGAGACGTTACTTCTGCAATGCAAGTTGTAAGAGGTTTGGGTGCTTCAAAACTTGCTATTGGTTCAATTGGTGGTACAATTAATATTATTACAAAATCGATTGATTCTAAAAAAGGAGGTTCTTACCTTCAGCAAGTATCTAGTTATGGCCAATATAAGGAAACAATATCATACAATACAGGAAGAACCAAAAATGATTGGGCTGTTTCATTATTATATTCTAGAACTGATGGAAATGGATATGTTGATGGTAGCTATGTTCATGCAAATACATATTTTGTATCTATTTCAAAAGAATTTAATGAAAACAATTCTTTGGTTTTAACTGCTGTTGGTGCACCACAAAAACATGGTCAAAGAGACCAATATTTAACACCTGCTGAAGTTGATCAGTATGGTCATAAATATAACAGAGATTGGGGATACTTGAATGGTGAAGTGCAAAATGGTAGAAATAATTATTATCATAAACCACACATTGTGTTGAACCATTATTATAATATTAATGACAATACATCTTTAAATACTTCACTTTATGCTTCGTATGGTAAAGGTGGTGGTTCTGGTCCTCTTGGTGATTATAGTAGATACTATGGACCAGTTGATAGAACCTCTGATGGTTTAATTAATTGGGATGCTATTGTTGCAGATAATGTTGCTGATCAAGGTAATTCTGCAAGATATGGTCTTGCAACTACGGCAGGCTCATCTATGATTTTGAGAAACTCTGTGAATAACCATAAATGGTATGGTGTTCTTACTAATCTAGAACATAACTTTAATGATAATCTATCATTAACTGTTGGACTGGATGCTAGAACATATACTGGTGAACATTTTAGAGAAGTTAGAGATCTTTTAGGTGGTTCTCATTGGACGGAATTATATAAATATACTGTGGACTATAGCAGAAACTCTTCAAAGTCATCTTATGGAGATGGTGGAATTAGAGATCATTTAAAATATGTAAATGACAACTCCACATCACTTTTCTTTGTAAAAACGCCTGAAAATCAAAGGATTGCATATGACAACGATGGTATTCATAGGTATGCTGGTCTTCATGGTCAGTTAGAATATGTTAATGACAAAGTATCTGCTTTTGTTGGTGGTTCAGTTTCAAGAACTCAGTACCAAAGAGTTGATAGAATGAACTATGCTGGTGTTGAGAATGGTGGACAAGATCAAACTTCAGAGAAGGTAAATATTACTGGTCATAATGTAAAATCTGGAGTTAACTTCAACTTTACAGATAAAAGTAATCTCTATTTGAATGCTGGTTCATTCTCTAGAGCTCCTTTCTTTGGTTTTGTTTTTACTAATTATCAAAACGTAGTTGTTGATCCTTTAGAAAATGAAAAAGCTAGATCTGTAGAATTTGGCTATGGATATAGAGCTAATAAATTTGCTCTTAAAATTAATGGTTATTATACCAAGTGGATGGATAAAGGTTTATTATCACCACGTGTTACCATTAATGGTGTTGCAACAAGGTCTGCTATTAGGAACCAAAATGCTTTGCATAAAGGTGTTGAAGTTGAGTGGAATACTAAACTTAATCCTAGCTTAGACATTGGAGGTATTGTTTCTTTGGGAGAATGGAGATGGGCAAATGATGTCCAAGGTGAGATTAGGAGTGATGGGGATTTAACGATAACAACGGTTGATATTTATTCAAATAATATTTATGTTGGTAATCATCCTCAAACTCAGATTGGATTTACTGGAAGGTATCAGATTAATAAAACTTTAGACATTGGAGGACAATACTTGTACAATGCTAATCTTTATGCTGATTATGATGTAAGTGATAGAGATGATAAAAACCTTGCTAACAAACAACCTTATCAAATGGATAACTACGGTGTCCTTGATTTGAGAATTGGTGCTAAATTTAATATAGGTAATCTTGGAGCTTATGCTCAAATACAAGGTTATAATATGCTAGATGAAATATACTGGGCTAGGGGAATTGAAAGTGGTAATGAGTTAGGTGAAGGATTTCCAAGTTATGGGAGGACTTTAAATTTTTCTGTAAAACTTAACTTCTAGCAGTTTTATTATATTTTAAAAAAGGTCATCTATGATGGCCTTTTTTTTATATAATATATTTAATTTTAATAATTATAAATTACTTTTGTTAAAACGTATTTGTTTTGAATAATATATTAACCATATCATTAGCATTGCTACTTGTTTTTAGTTGCAACAGTGTAGACCAACCGGATGTTGTTGTAGATGATCCGCTTGATTTACAGGCTAACTTACTCAATGGTACTTGGGTACTTAAGGATGAGTCTTCTGCTGTAAAAGATGGCTCAGTGGTGTCAGACTTTAAAAACTTAACACTGACTTTTTCTGGAGGTTCTAAGGATGGGGGAAATTTTGCTACTACTAATTCTATTGATGCAGATGTTTGGCCTAATTCTGGTGCTTGGGAATTTCAAAACAATGATAGAACTAAACTTTTAAGAAATGATAATGTTGTTATGAGTATATCAGTTACTCAAACAACTCTTCGTACAAGTTTTACAGTTTCTGGAGGATTAAAAGAAGGAAACTGGGTATTTGATTTCATAAAACAATAACTTTTTTTTTACATGTTAAAAGGTTTTAATCTTCTATTGGGACCTTTAATATTCATTTTTTTTTATTTTTTTGTTGGTCCATTTGAAGGAATGAGTGTTGAATCTCATGCAATTTTTTGTAGTGTATTATGGATTGCAATATGGTGGATAACTGAGGCTATTCCAATACCTATTACATCATTACTTCCACTAATTTTATTTCCTATGACCGGTGGTTATAATCTTAGTTTGACTGCAAGTGCATATGGTAATGATATAATTTTCTTCTATTTAGCTGGATTTTTTTTAGCTATTGCTATGGAAAAATGGAATCTACATAGAAGAATTGCTCTTTCAATTATATACTTAGTAGGTCTTGACAAGAAAAGTATGATTTTGGGTTTTATGTTATCAACCGCGTTTTTATCAATGTTTTTATCAAATACTTCTACAAGTATAATGATGTTACCGATAGCAATAGCTATAGCTTCTCAGGTATCAAATAGAAAAAAAATAATAAATAGTAATTTTGGAAAAGTATTAATGTTAGCAATTGCTTACTCTGCCTCAATTGGAGGGTTTGCAACTTTATATGGTACACCTCCAAATTTAATATTAAAATCAAATGTTGAACAATTTTTTAATTATACTATAGATTTTGATCTTTGGTTTAAAATGGCGTTGCCATTATCTATTTCTTTATTATTTATTTGTTGGTTTTATCTAGTCAATTTTTCATTTAGTTTATCATCAATAGCTAATATTAAAAAAGATCATATATCTAATAAACTTAACGAACTGGGTAAAATTAAATATGAGGAAACTCTTGTTTTGTTAATTTTTATTTTATTTGTTACATCCCTTCTATTGAAAAGCAAAATAGAAACATTTTTCCCTTATATAGACGATACAATAATTGCTATATTTTATGCTGTTTTATTGTTCATTTTTAATTCAAGAAAGGGAAAAGAAAAAATAATTGATTGGAAAGATAGTTACAAATTACCCTGGGGAATTATTTTGCTTTTTGGTGGTGGTTTATCACTAGCAGCAGCTATGCAAGGAAGTGGATTGACTTTATGGATAGGTGAGAAAATATATAATCTAGATAATATAAGTTTAATTCTAATTATACTATCGATAGTGTTTGCTGTTAATTTTTTAACAGAAATTACATCTAATCTAGCTACAGTTTCAATGATTTTACCAGTATTAGCTTCTGCAAGTTTTTCACTTGGTCTTCATCCTTTTGTAATTATGATAAGTGCAACAATAGCTGCATCTTGTGCTTTTATGTTACCTGTTGCTACACCACCTAATGCCGTTGTTTTTGGTTCAGGTTATCTAAAAATAAAAGATATGGTAAAAACTGGTTTGTTTATGAATTTAATTTCTATAGTGGTTATAACTCTATATATATACTATATACTACCTATAATCTGGGATATTGATATTGGTAAATTTCCATCTAATTTTATGTAATACTAATAATTTCTGTTTTTTTATCAACTATATCATCTTTGTCATTAGTTGCAATTATTATTCCTCTGTTTTTCGAAAAATTTTTATACATTTTTTTGTATAATTTTTTTCCATCTTCATCTAGGTTGGTGCATGGTTCATCAAGTATTAAATATTCAGATACTGTATTAAATGCTAGTAAAAGTTTTAATTTTTGTTCTGTTCCTGATGATAGATTTTCAATTTTAGAATTTATAAAATTTTCAAGTCCAAATTCACCAATAAGTTTTTTTTCATTTTTAATTTTTCTTCTGAATTTGTAATGAAAAGATATTAGTTCTTTGACAGATAATTCTGATATCAATTCCTGATAGGGTGCAGTGAAAAATATACTACTTATTTTTTCTTCACTATTTAAGATTTTATTTTTTACAATGAATTCTATTTTTCCAGAACTTGGTAAAATAAGATTAGAGATTAATTTAAGCAACGTTGATTTTCCACTTCCATTTTTGCCTAATATAGCATATGATTTCTTTTTGAAAGTTTTATTAAAATTTTTAATTATTGATTTTGATCCAAAATTTTTAGAAACTTTATTACAAAATATTTCCATATAAGTTAGTCTAGGATACCTTTTATTATCCCCCTTTCACTATTTTTTATAAAATTTAGTACGATTTTTTTTTCAATAGAATCTTTAATATCTGATTCGATTTTTTCAATTGCTTGTGAATTATTTCTTCCTTCCAAATATATTATTCTATAAATGTTTTGTATTTGATTAATTTGTTCAATAGAAAAATTTCTTCTTTTTAATCCTATAGAATTAACTCCTCTGTAGTTTAAGGGTTCATTTCCAGCTTTAGAATAAGGCGGTATATCTTTTCTTACTATTGCTCCTCCTGCAATCATTGAATGGCATCCTATTTTTGTAAATTGATGTATTAATGATCCTCCACCTATTATTGCATATTCATCAATATTAACATGTCCAGCAATTTGAACTCCATTTACGATTACACAATTGTCTTTTACAATGCAATCATGAGCAATATGACTATAAGCCATAATTAAACAATTTTTTCCAATTTTAGTTGTTAGTTTATCTTTGGTTCCTTTGCTAATTGTTACGAATTCTCTTATTGTGGTGTTATCATTAATTTCAACTGTTGTTTCTTCTCCACCAAACTTTAAATCTTGAGGTATGGAACTTATAACTGCTCCGGGAAAAATTTTTATATTATTTCCAATTCTTGCACCAGAATAAATTGTTACATTATTTCCAATCCAACAATTATCACCTATTTGTACATTTTTATCAATATATGTAAATGGTTCTACCACTGTACTTTTTCCAATTTTTGAATTTGGATTAATAAATTTATTTTCTTTCATAATCAACTTTAGCTATAGTGGCTGTCATATTTCCTTCACCAACTATTTCGTTTCCAACAAATGCTTCTACTTTCATTTTTGCAATATTTCTTTTAATAGGCCTAATAAATCTTAATCTCATTATAATAGTATCACCAGGCCTGATCATTTTTCTAAATCTAAAATTTTCAACTCCAGCAAGATAAGGGATATGATTTTTTGGATTATCAATTGAATGCATAACAAGTATTCCTCCAACTTGAGCTAAAGCTTCAATTAAAATAACTCCAGGAAAAACTGGATTATTTGGAAAATGTCCTTTGAAAAATGGTTCATTTGTTGTAATATTTTTTATTCCTACTACTTCTGATTTATCTAGATATGTGATTTTGTCAACAAATAGGAATGGATATCTATGTTTTATAATTTTTTTAATATCATTTATATCATATACAGGCGATTGATTTGGATCATATTTAGGAGCATTAATATTTTTACTCTTTAAAGATTTTTTAAGAATTTTTGCAAACTCAATATTCGATTTGTGTCCTGGTCTAGCAGCTATGATATGTCCTTTTATTGGTCGTCCAACTAATGCAAGGTCACCAATTATATCTAAAAGTTTATGTCTTGCGGGTTCATTATTGTATTGAAGTTTAGTATTATTTAAAATTCCTTCTTTTTCAACTTTAACTTTTTTTCTTCCCATCATTTTAGATATTTGATCAAGTTTTGATTTTTTTAATATCTTATCAACAATTACAATAGCATTATTCAAATCACCACCTTTGATAAGGTTTTTATTAAATAATTCTTCTATTTCATGTAAAAAACAAAATGTTCTAGCTTTAGATATCTCTTTTTTAAATTTTGAAATTTTATTTAATGTATAATGTTGACTTCCTAAAACTTTTGAGTTGTAATCAACCATAGATGTAATTCTGTAATTATTATGAGGATAGGCTGCTATTTCAACATTATTTTTTTCGTCCTTGTATAGAATTCTATCTGAAATTTCGATATAGTTTCTTGCTGCATCTTGATCTTTGAATTCACAAGATTCTAAACTTTTAACAAATTCTATTGAACTTCCATCTAAGATTGGAATTTCCTCTCCATCTATTTGAATTAATAAGTTATCAATTTGTAATCCTACAATTGCAGCAAGTAAGTGCTCAACGGTTGAAATTATTGCATTATTTTGAGATAGAGTAGTACCTCTATCAACTGCAATCACATTATCTACATCAGCATTTATGATGGGTAAATTCTTTAGGTCAGTTCTTTGAAATTTAATACCATGATTTATTGGAGCAGGAAAAAAATAAATAACTGCTTTCTTTCCAGTATGTAATCCAGTACCAGATATTGTCCCATTATTTTTAATTGTTCTTTGAAAATTTCTCATTAGGACTGCAAATTATATAATTTTTCTTCTATTTTTTTAATTTTTTCTTCAATTGAAGGTAATTTTTTAAATACAATATATGATTTAACATATTTTTCTTTCGACATAGCAGGGTAACCAATTACTGTAGCACCGCTTTTAATATTTTTAGTAACTCCTGTCTGTGCAGCATATTTTATATAATCACCCATTTTTAAATGTCCCACAATACCAACTTGACCACCTATCATATTGTTTTTTCCTATACTAGTTGATCCTGCTATACCGGATAGACCAGCTATAACAGTATTATCTCCTATAGTTACGTTATGTGCTATTTGAACTAGGTTATCAATTTTTACTCCTTTTTCAATTATTGTTGATTCAATTGTAGCTCTATCTATTACTGTATTTGATCCTATACTTACATTATCTTTTATTATAACATTTCCAATTTGTGGTATCATAGTAAATTCATCTCCTAATTTTGGAGCAAAACCAAATCCATCACTCCCAATAACAGCATTTGCATGAATAACACATTTATTACCTATTATTGAATTGTTATAAATCTTGACGCCTGGATAGATAATAGTATTATTTCCAATTTTTGTATTTTCACCAATATAACTATATGGGTAAATTTTTGAACCCTTGCCAATGATTACATTTTCACCAATGTAAGAAAATGCTCCAACATATATATCTTTATTAATTTTAGAGCTGTTACTAATAAATGATGGTTTTTCTATACCAAACTTTTTTGATTGATACATTTTCTGTATTTGAGATAATAAAATAGCAAATGATGTATAAGCATCTTTAACTATAAGAAATGTAGTATTTGAATTTTTTGAAATTAATGATTTATTATCAATAATAATTGCTGATGCTTTTGTTGATTTAATGTATTTAATATATTTATTATTACTTAGAAATGTAATATCTCCTTTTTTTGCATTCTCAATAGTCCCAATACCACTAATACTAAGATTATTGTTTCCGATAACCTTTCCTTTAAATATCTCAGCAAGATTTTTGATTTTAAAATCAATATTATTAATCATAATCTAAATTATATTTGATATAAATATATAGAAATGCAAAGATATAAGATTTTATGGGTAGATGATGAAATTGAATTGTTAAAGCCTTATGTTCTTTATCTGGAAGAAAAAAAATACATAGTCAAGACTTTCAGCGATCCTTTTTCATTAATTGATTATATACAAAATAATACTGATTTTGATTTAGTTCTTATTGATGAAAATATGCCTGGTAAAACAGGATTAAATCTTATTAATGATATAAAAAAGAAATATGGTATTGTCCCAATTATTATGATAACAAAAAATGAAGAGGAAAATATAATGGAAGAAGCAATTGGTTCTATGATTAGTGATTATCTCATAAAACCATTAAATCCAAATCAGTTATTGATTTCTATTAAAAAAGTTTTAGAGAATAACAGCATAATAAAAAATAAATTAAAGACTGATTATCTTAATTCTTTTAACAAACTTTCATCTGAAATAAATTCAAACAACAATTTTTTTGACTGGATCGAAATTTATAAGAAAATTGTCAATTGGGAAATTAGTCTTGAAAAAAATTCAGATGATGAATACGATCAGATCCTGATTTCTCAAAAAAAAGAAGCTAATAAGAATTTTTCTAAATATATAATTGAAAATTATAAACAATGGATTAATAATGAAAATCATAGACCAACAATGTCTTTTGATTTGCTGAAAAAAAGAATTTTTCCAAGAATTAATTCAAAGCCTATATTTTTTATTTTAATAGATAATTTTAGGTATGATCAATGGAAAGCGATTGAGGATTATATTTCAAATTATTTTTTTATAAAAAGTGATGATCCTTATTTTTCAATATTACCAACTACAACAGAATATTCAAGAAATTCAATATTTTCAGGATTAAGTCCTTTGGAAATGAGTAATGTTGAAAGTAAACTATGGGAAGACAAATTGAATGGACTTAATAATAATGAATTTGAGTTTATCAATAATAATTTTAAAAGAAATAATTTATTAGTTAAGCATTCTTATACTAAAATAGTAAGTCATGAGGATGGAGTAAAATTTGTAAAAAAATTTTCTGATTTATTGAATTACAATTTCAATTCTATAGTGTTCAATTTCATAGATATGTTATCTCATGCAAGATCTGAGAATAAATTATTTAAAAATTTAGTATATGATGAGAAATCGTTTAGATCATTTACTTTATCTTGGCTAAAAAATTCACCTCTTAATGAATTATTGAAATTTTTGTCCTCCAAAGATGTTATTGTTTATTTATCAACAGATCATGGAACAGTTAGAGTAGAAAAACCTGTTAAAATAAAGGGAAATAAAGAAACAAATAATAATATAAGGTTTAAACATGGAAAGAATATAAATACAAATGAAAAAAGCTTGTTTATTTGTGATAATGGAGAAAAAATAAAATTACCTAGAAGTAATATTTTTTCAAAATATATTTTCTCAGTTGAAAACCAATATTTATTATATCCAAAAAATTATAATTATCACTTAAAAAATTTTATGAATACTTTTCAGCATGGTGGAATTTCTATGGAAGAAATGATTATTCCTTTTATTGAGTTATCTCCAAAATTAAAAGAATGAAAAAATTCAATAAATTAAAATTGAATGAATATGAAAAAGTTTTTGAGTATTTGTTCATAGACAATAATCACAAGGTTATTCTTTTTAATGGTGAAATTGGTGCAGGAAAAACAACTCTTATACAATATTTTTCTAAAAGATTATCTGTTGATGATAAAGTATTAAGTCCTACTTTTTCGATAATTAAAGAGTATAAGATAAAAGATGGTTTAAGTATATATCATTTCGATTTGTTAAGATTAAAATCAAAAAAAGAACTTTTTGACATAGGATTTTTAGAATATTTAGAATCTGATAATTATTGTTTTATTGAATGGCCTAAAATTGCACAAGATTATATTCAAGGTAAATTCTTTTATATTGATATTGAAATAAATGATGACTCAACAAGAAATTTATCAGTGTCTATTTGTTAATATCTCTTAATTTTATCTCTGTAAATTTTTTTTTCGTATGTAGAGGAAAATTACTTTTCATTATCCAATGATAATATTCCGGGTTAGATTTAAATATTTTTGATACAATTTGATTTTTGTATTTTCCAAAGTTAAAGACTTCTTTATTTTCTGAGTTTTTAATAATTCTTCCTGATATATCAACAATATTAGTTTTAATTATTGAACCAATAGAATCCAAATTTTGGGAAATAGTACCTAAAACATTTCCTTTGTTGTCAATTACTTCTTGATTTTCGTATTTCTCTATTTGTTTTTTTATTACTTCTAATGTGGCAATTGTATCGGCATAAGAATTATGAGCATTATCTAGATTTTTATTGCAATAAAATTTGTATGCTGAACTTAAATTTCTTTTTTCCATTAAATGATAAATCCTTAAAGCATCAATAATTTTGGTGTTATTTATTGATAGATTAATCTTGCATCTCATAAGTTCTTCAATTAAAATTGGAAGATCAAACTTAAGTATATTAAAACCTCCCAGATCACAACCTTTTATGAACTGATAAATCTCTTTGGCATAATATTTAAATTCCTTACATGAAGACACATCCTTATCATAAATACCATGAATTAAACTACTTTCTTTCGATATAGGGATTCCAGGATTTACTCTGTATGTCTTTTCAATAGTTGAATTGTCAGAATTAACTTTAATTAAACTAATATCAACTATTCTATCATTAATTATATCTAATCCTGTAGTCTCAATATCAAATACAACTATTGGCTTACTTATTATCATTTATTTTTTTCAATTTTATATCCATCAAAATTTCCAGATGACATAAATAATTTATTATGATTACGATAAATTTTGTTTTTTAATAGAGTTTCTAATGAGGTTATATTATTTACAAGAAAAAGCTTATTAGTATTAAAAATTTTTCTTATTTCTACTTGACTGATTTTTTTAAATTTCCTTTTTTTTAAAATTTTTTCTGAAAAGTAAATTATTGATGTGTCTGAATTCTTTAATGTGTCTTTGTATGTAGCCAAGAATTCAGTGCTGAAACTGCTAGAACTATACAGTTCATAAATTACTAAAAGATTTTTGGAATATTGATTCTTAACTGCATTTACTGTTGATTTTAATTTTGAAGGTGAGTGCGCAAAATCTCTGAATATTTTAATTTTATTATCATAAATTATTTCTAATCTTTTATCAGGTAAAATATATGATTGTATTGCTTTATAAAATTTTTTTTTATTTATTCCAATTTGTTCACATACCAGTTTAGCTCCAGCGATATTTTGCATGTTGTGTCTCCCAAAAATTTTCAATTTTATATCATTCCCATTTTCATCTTTAATAATAGATTGATTATTTATTATTTTAAATTCCTCTTCATTAAAAGGCTTTAAAATAGTTTCTTTATTTGAATGTTTTCGAAGGATTTCATTAATATTATTATCTTTTTCATAATAAATAATTTCCCCACCTTTAGGTGTTAATTTAACTAAATCAATAAATTGTTTTTTGTATTTTTTTATGGAATTAAATACATTAAAATGATCCCACTCTATACCATTGATTAGAACTATATGATGTCTATAATTTAGAAATTTTGGTTTATTATCTAAAGGACTTGATAAATATTCATCACCCTCTATTATAATTAAAGGATTTTTGGATAATTTAATATTACTTTTAAATCCATTTACTTTTGCGCCAACTAGGTAATCGAATTTAATTTTGTTGAATTTAAGAACATGCATTATTATAGATGTAACTGTAGTCTTTCCATGACTTCCTGCAATTACAATTCTATGTTTATTTTCAGAAAATTTCCTGATAAATTCTGGATATGAGTAAATAGGTATTTTGTTATTTTTTGCTGCTAATAATTCTATATTATTTTTTTTTGTATGCATACCGGTTATAACAAAATTCAAATCTTTTGAAATGTTACTTTTATAATAACCATATTTTCTAGGAAGTAGATTATGTTTTTTAAGATTTGATTTAGATGGATCATATATTATATCGTCACTTCCAGATACTTGATGTTTATTAATTTTTAGATTTATAGCTAAATCATGCATTATACTACCACCTATAGATATAATATGGATTTTACTCTTTTTAATCAAATGCATGAAGTCAAAATTATATATATTTCATCCCCACACAAACAATATTTCAATAAGTTTAATTTTGTTGATAACATATGGAAAAGTATAAGCTTTTTTAATATAACAACTTCCGATTTTTTTATAGGTTTGTCAAAATATTTTAAGTGAAAGAAAGCAAAAGTTATATTCCAAAAACTTCTAGAGGGGGTATTAATATTAATAAAAATTTAGATCTTGGGAAATTGCCTCCACAAGCTTTAGATTTAGAAGAATCTGTCTTAGGAGCTCTTATGTTAGAAAAGGATGCGTTGACAGATGTAGTAGATATATTAAGGCCTGAAAATTTTTATAAAGATGCTAATAAAGAGATATATCAATCAATAATAGATCTTTTTAACAATTCAGAACCAGTAGATTTACTTACAGTAACTGCCCAATTGAAAAAAAATGGTAAACTTGATTTTGTTGGGGGATCTTATTATGTGTCACAACTTACAACTAGAGTTAATTCAGCATCAAACATTGAGTATCATTCAAGGATTATATTGGAGCAATCAATAAAAAGACAGTTGATTGAAGTATCTGGTGAAGTTCAAAAGGAAGCCTATGAAGATACTACTGATGTATTTGATCTATTGGATAATACGGAACAGTCACTTTTTGATATTTCAGAATCTCATATAAGAAAGAATTACTCTCAAGTTAAGGGTTTAATGAAAGAAGCAATTGATGAGTTAGAAGCAAAAAAATCAAGAAAGGATGGTATAACTGGTGTGCCCTCAGGTTTTATTGATTTAGATAATATTACTTCAGGTTGGCAGAAGTCAGATCTTGTAATAATTGCTGGAAGGCCATCAATGGGTAAAACTGCATTGGTTTTATCAATGATGAGAAATGCTTCCATAGATCATAACATGCCCGTTGCTATTTTTTCTTTAGAAATGTCATCCCTTCAAATTGTAAACAGATTAATTTCATCAGAGGCAGAACTTGATAGTGACAAAATTAAAAAAGGAAATTTGAAAGATTATGAATGGCAGCAACTTTTGCATAAGACAGATCAATTAAACAATGCTAAAATTTTTATAGATGATACCCCTGCATTGAGTATTCTTGAATTAAGAGCAAAATCTAGAAGACTTAAATCACAACATGACATCCAATGTATAATAGTTGACTATCTACAGTTGATGACAGGAGAATATGGTAAATCTTCAGGAAATAGAGAACAAGAAATTGCATCTATTTCAAGATCGCTTAAGGCTATAGCAAAGGAATTAAATATACCAGTATTAGCATTGTCTCAATTAAGTAGAGCAGTTGAAACTAGAGGTGGTGATAAAAGGCCAGTTCTATCTGACTTAAGAGAATCTGGTTCTATAGAACAAGATGCTGATATGGTTATATTCATTTATAGAGCTGATAGATATGACATTAATGAGGATGAAGATGGAAACTTAACTGCAGGTGTTGCTGAAATATTATTACGTAAAAATAGAAACGGTCCAACTGGTAAAGTTAAGCTCAAATTTATTGAAAGATTTGCTAAGTTTGCAGATATGTCAACGCTTGATGATAACGAAGTAAAAAAATATCAGAGTAAGGCAAATAATGGGTTCGATTCAAATAAAAAAGATCCTTTTTAAATTATGAGAATATTGGTGTGTATTTCTTGTGTTCCAGATACCACTTCAAAAATATCTTTCATTGATAGTAAGAAATTTGATTCAAATGGTATCCAATACATAATTGGGCCTTATGAAGATTATGGTCTTGCAAGAGCAGTAGAACTTAAAGAAAAAGATAAATCAATAGATATTAGTGTTTTAAATGTTGGTTTAAAAGATAATGATCCATTGTTAAGGAAAGCTCTTGCAATTGGAGCTGATAGAGCATATAGAATTAATTCAGAGGCAAAAGATTCATTATCAGTTGCTAAACATATATCAAATTTTTTAATAAAGAATAGTTTTGATTTGATTTTGATGGGAAAAGAATCAATAGATTATAATTCAGGACTTGTTCATCATATGGTTGGATCTATTTTAAAAATAAATTCTTTTTCCCCTATAACTTATCTAGAATTAGATAATGATTATTTAATTATAAAGAAAGAAACAGATGATGGGATAGAAAAAATTAAAGCTAAAATGCCACTTGTTCTTGGTTGTCAAGAGCCAATAGCAGAATGGAAAATTCCAAATATGAGAGGAATTATGAACGCAAGAACAAAAGAATTTAAAGTTCTGGACCCTGAGCCATTTGATTCAAAAATTAGTTTTGAAAATTATTATATTCCTGAAAAGAGAGGTAATGTTAAGTTATTTGAAATTGATAATATTAATGGATTAATTTCAGAATTAAATTTAAATAATTTGTAATGTCTAGTCTTGTATTTCTTGAATTTAGTAAAGGTAAAATTAAAGATTTTAGTAAACAGTCTATAACTGTTGCTAATCAATTAGGATCCTCAGTTTTAGGTATAACAGATTCAAAGGATTATAATTATTTAGATTCTTTAGGAGAGTTTGGTTTAGATAAAGTTTATTCAATTTCAAATCTAGATATTGTTGATTCCTATATTGATATTATTAAAACTGAAGGAATAAAAACTTTTATTTTATCTAATTCAAATAGGTCAAAATATATTTCTTCTTTATTATCAATAAAATTAGATATTCCAGTCGTTCCAAATATTCTAAGTGTTCCCTCTATAAATAATAAGATAAAAATGAAATCATCTATTTTTTCTGGAAAAGCTGATGTTGATATAAGTGTTAAATCCGATTCTTGTATTTTTATTATCAATAAAAATATTATTGATTTTAAATCATTTAATAAAAAAGTAGAATTGATAAAATTTGATAGTATACAAAAAAAGGAAATTGAATTTGAGATTATTAAAAAAAGTAAAATTGAAGGAGATATTTTATTGGGTGAGGCTGATATTGTGGTTTCTGCTGGAAGAGGACTTAAAGGTCCTCAAAATTGGAAAATGATTGAAGATTTAGCTAAAAAGCTAGGTGCTGCGACAGCTTGTAGTAAGCCTGTCTCTGATGCTGGTTGGAGACCTCATCATGAACATGTTGGACAGACTGGTATAAAAGTATCTCCCAATCTATACTTTGCTATTGGCATATCTGGTGCAATTCAACATTTAGCTGGAGTAAATTCATCAAAAACAATTGTGGTAATAAATAATGATCCAGAAGCTCCTTTTTTTAAATCAGCAGATTATGGTATAATTGGAGATGCATTTGAAGTAGTTCCTCAAATAATAGAAGCTTTAAAATAAAATATGAAAAAAATAAAACTTAAAATTTTAGGTTTATCATCAAGTGTAGATACTCAAACTGGCTCTTTTGCTCTTGTGCTTAAGGAAATAAGTGGAGAGAGAAGGCTACCTATAATAATTGGAATGTTTGAGGCACAATCTATAGCAATGGAAATTGAAAGAATTGTTCCTAATAGACCAATGACTCATGACCTATTTAAGTCATTGTCAAAAAAATTAAATTTTTCTGTTAATGAAATTGTTATTACTGATATAAAAGATGGTGTATTTTTCTCTAAAATAAATATAACAGATTCAAAGAAAAAGCTTAGTATTGATTCTAGACCTTCAGATGCTATCGCTATTGGAATTAGATTTAAAGTAAATATTTACGCTACTGAAAAAGTATTGAGTAATGCTGGTATAATTTTTGATGAAGTAAATGTTGATAAAAAGGTTGAAGATTCTAACCAAAAGGTTAAAACTTTAAAAGACATGTCAGATAAAGAATTAAATGATAAATTAACCATATCTATTTCTGAAGAAAATTACGAATTTGCTGCTAGAATTAGGGATGAAATTAATAAAAGAAGCTAATGGAATTATTAAGGTTTTTTATTGGTCTTTTTTTTATTATTTCCATTGCTTTCATGTTTTCTTCAAATAGAAAAGAGATTAATTGGAAACTAATTTTTACTGGAATTTTGCTTCAAATTATATTTGCACTTTTAATTTCTAATGTAAGTTTTATTGAAACTATATTTAGAAGTATAAGTGAATTTTTTGTATTATTAATTGGTTTCTCGAAAAATGGAACATTGTTTTTATTTCCAGATGCATCTTTTAATGGCTTTGCTTTTTCAGCATTGCCAGTTGTAATTCTTTTTTCTTCAATAAGTGCTTTTCTTTATTATTTTGGAGTCCTGCAATACATTGTAAAAACTATTGCTTGGGTTATGTCAAAAACAATGAAATTATCTGGTGCAGAATCATTATCCGCAGCTGGTAATATTTTTTTAGGTCAGACTGAGGCTCCTCTACTTGTTAAACCATATATTAAAAATATGACTACATCTGAATTGATGTGCCTGATGACTGGTGGTATGGCTACAATAGCTGGAGGTGTTTTTGCTGCATATGTTGCATTATTAGGAGGATCTGATCCAGATGAAAGTATAAAATTTGCAACTATACTATTAACTGCTTCAATTATGAATGC
>TARA_B100000686_G_scaffold1235_1_pt1 | contig 16799 bp, 21 predicted proteins | sample TARA_B100000686 | Tara Oceans TARA_B100000686 (sample SAMEA2622733) | marine metagenome | biome: marine biome (ENVO:00000447); feature: marine epipelagic mixed layer (ENVO:xxxxxxxxx); material: "saline water (ENVO:00002010), including plankton (ENVO:xxxxxxxx)" | depth 150 m
CATACAGGCAAGAACTACGTGACCTACCTAGCAAACACAGCAAGGTGTCCGAAGTTGTTTGGCCAACACCACCTGAATAAACATGGATGACGTAACAGACATAAAACGAATAGGAGTATCAAGGCTAACGCTTGGACTCATCATGTCTGTAGCCTCCATCTCAGGCGTGGTCGTTTGGAAAGCCGCATCAGTCGCTAACCAAATCTCAGATTTGGAAGCAAAGGTTGCTGTTATTGAACAGAACACTGGTACTGATTCTAGTGTCTTAGCGAAATTGGAAGAAATATCTGATGGTGTCCAAGAAAATGAAAATGGTATTGCTAATTTACACGCTGCTCGCCTTGATGATCTGGACAGATTTGCTCCAAGTCTTATAGTCGAAGCGATAGCAGCCGATATGAATACTATTATTAAAGAAGTGGATGATATGAAACAGATTGTGGCTGGGCTTAGTTGGATTCCTACAGAGTTCACTATGGTTCACGAACGCATAGATGAATTAGAGGACGATTAATGGCGGTTATTTATAAGCCTTCTCACAAGTTTTTGGGACAGAATGCGATAAGTATTGAGTACGAACTTAGGAAACTGTCCCAGAAGTTAAGTGATTTGGATGATCAAGTTAGTGCAAATACATTAAATATCTTTGGAAAGAGGGATTAAATGGGAATAAGACGGAATGCTTCTTCTTATGGTTCTGCCATAGGTGATCAAGCATTAACAGTTTCTAGCACTGCTGTTGCTTGCACTGTGCCTACTGGTGCTGTTGCGGCGATGGTAACTAATGGGGCTGAGGCTATACGGGCACGTTGGGGTACACCAACTGCTTCTGTGGGTCACTATTTGAACCCTTACAGTGTTATGGATTTGTACCAAGATGATTTGTCGGATGTGAAGTTTATCAGAGTCGGTTCTTCTGATTCAGATATTCAGATTACGTACTTTGGATAAGGAATTATATGACGGTACAGAGAATTTCTCAGAGAGTAGATCAGGTTTCCACGGGCGACATTTCGGATGTCAGTGCTGGGGTTGCTCTCAGTGGCGGTGGCAGCAGCGGAGCTGTTGTTCTGGATGTTGTTGTAGACACTGCCACTCTTGTAATTGCAGGACAGGTTTTTAACTAAAGGAATAAATTATGGCATTCGATCCTAGAGCACAATTCGGATTACCTGTTAGGGACCCCCGTCAAAGGGGTACAACACCGTGGTCTTATGAAAATCCTACTGAAGCATCTGTTCGTGCTGGTCAAAGACGTGCAGCACAAAGTATGCCAGGTACATTGCAGACGAGGCAAGCTACTGAAACTGATCCTTTATACAGGGTTGCTATGGGTGGACAATTAGATATTCCTACAGAAAACACTCCTAGTTATCAAGCTCCTGCTCAAAAAGCTAAAGCACCTATGGAACAAGGTGAAATGACCGCTATTGCTAATTGGTTGCGTACACCTGAAGCTCAAAACTTTTTAGGTGATGTAGTTAAAGATCCGTTGCAAGGTGTTATTGGTCAGGGTGAGATGGCTATGAGAGGTAATCAAATAGCTGCTGGTGAACGGAGTGTGCGTGATTATTTAGATTTAATGGCTCGATTGCAGAATCAACGACCTGATTTAATGAAGCTTAATGCTGCGGATCGTGGAAATCCGAGAGATGCAATGATTTCAAGTTTGTTTCAAGGTGTGCCTAATATGGATAACCGCATGTTGGAAAATTTGTTTGGAGATTTACATGCTCAAAGAGAACGTGCTTACAGAACAGGTGTAGACACGTCAGCAACTGCTGATAGAAATATGCTAGGACAAGCTCGTTTACCTAATAGGTCTTAATTATGCCAGATCCTGGTGTCGTAAGAGACAACCGAAATAGAAATAGAACCCGACAAGCGTCGGGTGGCTTATCAGGTTTTAATCCCAATGTGGGAACACGACCTAAGATTTCTACTACGACCCCTGCGAACAAGATTCAATCTAACCAGTTTTCTGCTGGTCACACTATGGATCCTGGTCAACGTGGAGGAACTTCCAGAACTACTGGAAGGCGTGGAACTACTTTAGATCCTGGTCAAAGAGGTGGAAGGTCAAGCATAGCGGCTCGTAATCGAAATTCTGGTTTTACCTTAGATCCTGGTCAAAGAGGCGGCAAACCTAGAATAGATACAACTAACCGTCGAGTGCCTAATCCTGCTTCGGTTGTTAAACCTATAAGTTCAGGAACTCTTTCTGATCCTAGTAAACGAGGTATGGATCTAGGTCGTCAATCAGCTTCTGCTGGTATGGCAGGTTTCAACCCTAATGTGGGTAGCGCAATGCCTAAACCTGCGGCACCTATACAAAAAACAGTAGTTCCTAAAGGACGTGCTTCATCTGGAATGACTGTTAACAACCCTAATGTTGGTACACCTACGGTTCAAGCTTCTGCACCCTCTATGTGGGGGCAGAATCAGCAAATGCCAGCTTTTGAATCCCCTGAATGGGATTCAATGCAAGCAATGGTTGAAAGAGAATTTGGTGCAGGTCAAGACATATACAACCCCACGTACGATGAACAACGTTTCCCAACAATAGTTCCTCCTGCTGTAGATCCTGCTGACATAAAGTTCATGCCAGGTATTGATGGCGCTCCCAGTAGCTACGATTTAGGTGCTCCTAATAACGAAGGTTTGCTTGGTTATCAGGCACCTGTTGCTACACCTACTGATCCTTTGGGTGTGGATTTTGATATGGGAATGTTAGAGGAAGCTCTTGCTGTGCAACCAGCTCCTGTGATGCCCCCTGCGGGTGACACAGGTGGTGGAGGTTTTGATGGCAATTATGGTGGCAGCGGTTTTGGAGGCGGCACAGGTAATCTAGGTACGTTCGATCCTTTTGCTAGTGACGAATACTTGAGGTTTGGTTCCGAGCTGGCAGGTTTAGAAAATCAAGAAGGAATGATTGATGAATCTCGTGATTTTTGGGATATAAGTCAGGATCGTAAATGGGATGAGGTTATGCGCCAGATTCCTGGTTTGTTTAATCAGCGTGGTATGGCTGATTCTGGTCTATTAAATCGTGCTAATGCGTTAGCTCTTGGTGACAGAGAGTTTGAAACGTCTTTGCGTGATTGGATGGACGAGAATCAGAGATCCGCTATTAACAGAAGTCAGATGGCTGCTGAACAAGGATTAATGCAATCACAGTTGCAAAACATGTTCGACATGTTTGGCAGTGGTGCTATTACTCCGATGAATCAGCCTACTATGAATCAGATGGATCCTATGGGTGTATTTAATCAGACTGCTGATGCTATAGCTCAAGGTCCTAGAAATTATTATGGTACAAACCCGACAATGGATCAGTTGAATGCTTTTAACGCATTTACTGCTGATAATCCTTTGTTGTATGGATCTCAGGATCAGAAGGATGCTTTGTCTAGGTTGTTTGCGTCGAATGCGGGGATAATCTGATGCCAAGTGAAATAGAGATGATGCTTGGTTCTTATGATGAGGGTTTACCTTGGGCTGAACAACAGTTGGTAGAAGGTGTTTTAGGTTCAGGTAATTATTGGGAACAACATGCAGCAGGTGGTGGACCTGCCGAATTGATAACTCCTGCTTCAACTAATATTGATTTAACACAAGTAAACCCAGGCACTTTGGGTCCTAAAGTAGAGGGGCAATCATGGTTAGAAGCTCCTTATATGGACCCTGTTACTGGTGCTACTGCTCCTACTCCTTTGCAAGCTCCTGCTTTTGGCATGGGTGATGTTACTGATGTAGGTAGTGCTGTTGGTTCTATGACGGCACCTCCTGTTCAGATTCCTGAATTTGAGATACCTTCTTTTGAAAAAGATCCTTACTCGCCTACTGGAATAAGAGCAGCTACTGATCAAGCATACGACACGTACATGGGTTTGTTGGAGAATACTGTTGCTGGAGCAGGAACTGACAGGATTGATGAACTTTATGGTCTTGCTATGGGTGAAGCAGCTCGTCAAAACGAAGCTGCTGACAGGTATGAAGCGGGTGCTTTAGCTAACATTGAAGCTGATTCGGTTGCGTTGATGGAAAATCTTGGCATGTTGACAGAAGATTTTGATACAGAGTTAGACATTATTCGTGAACGTCAAAGTGAACGAATAGCTGGCAGTAAAGAAACACGCAATGATCGTATAGATCAGGCTATTGAAGAGTACGATTTAGGTGAAGCCGCTGCGACTTTCTTAGTCTCATCGACTAAAACAAGTGACATCTTAGACGCTCAAGGTTCCAGACAGGAAGTGTATTCGGATCGTATGGATCGTTTGTACGCTGGTTGGGCTTTGGATCGTGAGATGGATGCTCTTGGTTTAACACAGCAAGCTAAACGTGATGTTGCTAACAAGGTGTTGGCTATGAAAGAAAACATAGCCCAGTTTAAATATGATGCTCAACGTGAAAATATTGGTCTGTTGATGGACGCTGAACAAGCTGCTATTGATAGAAACAATGAGTTGGCTAAGACTTTAGCTCAATTAGGTTTAGACAGAGATTTGGCTGGTATCCAAATTGATCAAGCGGAAAGAGAAGCGGAACAAGCTTATGACGCTGATTGGGATAGATCAGCGGCATTTTTAGAAGGACCGTTGGGTGCAGGTTTATCAGGTTTAACTCCTGACATGATCTCAGCTTTAGATGACAATACGTTGCTGGCTATGGTTGAAGGAATGGGCGGTAACAGTCCTATTTTTAGCAACATAATGAATGAAGGTCAGCAACCTATCATGGTTCAATGGGGTGAAAATGTTCCTGGAGTGGGTCCTGTTGTTGATATGACAACGATAGATAAATTAACTAAAACAGGTTCAGGGTTCCAGCTTCCTGCTGATGTTCTAAATCAATTAGCAGCAGATTATGCTTTACAACAGGGATTAGATCCTGACGATGCAGGGTAATGGCTTCGATAACTCCACGACCAGGATGGTTAAGTGAAGCGGCTAGCACCGTTGGTAAAACTTCTATAACTCCTCGAACGGGATGGTTAAATGAGGCTGCCACTGCTGTTGGTAAACAAACCCCTAAGTATGCTGCAACAGGTATAGGTTCAACAGGTGTTCAAGATGATGGAGGATTTTTTCAAAATCTTTTATCAGGTCCTGTTGGTAAAGTTTTATCTACTATAGATCTTGGACGTTCAGCTCTTGTTTCAACTATTAAAGAAGGCGTTGATCTAGTTCAAGGTGAAGGTTTTTCTGGTTCAGATTGGTTAGAGCAAACTAAGAACCATTATGGTTTTGGAAGTTTGCTTCACGATGAAAACATTGATCTTGGTTTAGGTGGTTGGGGTAACCGTATCGTCGGTTTTGTTGGCGATGTTGCTTTAGATCCTATTACTTATATGACTTTAGGTACAGGTGCTTTAGCTAAACAAGGGAGTAAAGAAATAGCTGACCAGTTAATGAAAGCTGGTTTTAAAAATGAAGCTACTCGTGTTATTAAGACTGGTTCTAAGTTAGCTGCTGGCGGCAAGGCTTTACGTCAAATAGGTTACGATGTCGGGTTTGGTTTCAATGTTCCTGGTACTGGTCAGATAGGTCGTGCTTTCAGGTTTGATAAGGCTTTGGATGCTGTGACTAGAGGTGCTGTAAGCCGTAGACGGGCTAGAGAATGGGCACCGTTTTTCCGTCAGCAAATGAAGTCTTTAGGATCTAAAAAATCTGATGAAGCTATTGATGTTTTGTTTGAAGATGCTGTGCGTAAAGGAAGAAACAGCGCAAGAGAAATAATTGAAGCTGAAGCGAGAGATCTTGTTTCAGATCGTGCGGGTATGGCGGCAGGTTTAGCTGATGAACCTGCTGGTTTTGCAGTTGGTCGTACTGGTGAAGCTGTTCCTATGGGCGATTTTGCTGAAGATGTTCTTGATGAGATTTCAGATGATCTTTTAGGCACAGTTACTAAAGCTTCAAGATCCCGTTCCGACATTGTATGGCGTAACGGGAAAGCTGCTTACCAATCTTTTGATGAAGCGGGCAGAATGATTGATCCTGTTTCTCGGAGAATAGGTGGTGGTGATAATGCGATTATAACCACGATTGCATCTAAACCTGGTGAGGCTTTTCAAAGAGTGTTACGGAGTACGATGGGGCAAAGATTGTCTAAAGGTTTGCGTCGTAAAGCAGAGTTAGACAAATATTTGATGTCTGGTAATCCTATATTGTACGGAATCGCTCGTGAAATAGAGACAGGCGATGTTATTGGTTTTGCTAATAAAGGCAAATGGTTGCAAACTGTTGATCAGTTGCAACATGAGATGTTAACAGCAGCTCACAAAGGTGGTTTTGATGTTGCTGATATAGGTCCTGGTGCTGTAGGGGAGTATGTTGGAGCTGGGGCGACTGCAGCTCAGTCTGCTAGAGCTGCAAGTTCTCGTGTTTTGTATGATGCTATGGATGAACCTTGGCAATATATGGATGAAGCAGGTCAACTGGTTGATAACAGAAACTTGGACGAGTTCAGAGATTTTGTTTCCAAGTACGGTGATGGAAGCATGTCGGCTGAGGAAATTCATCGCAGTATGAGAAAATTTTGGGATGATGTCGGTGAGGATTGGGCACGAGTATCTGGTCGTGATATTAGAGATCCTGTTTTTATGGATGAGTTCAGCAACGAAGTGTTTACTACTCGTCGCATGTCTGGTGTCGCAAGAGAAGCTGCTCGATCTGAGGGATGGTATCAGCGTATGAACAAGCAGGGTTCTCGTTTGGGAGAGCGTCCTGATCCAAATGATTTAGATGTTCCTAAGTCCCCTAAGGGTGTTCGTGACGTTTCGTACATGATTAAAGAGCGTGTGTTTAAACCAGGTTTTAACTTTACTTGGAAAGGGCAAGCGTTTACGATTGCTAAACCTGGCACGATAGTTGATGGTGTTCAAGCACCATCTGTTCGTAAACAGATAGAAAATTTTGTAGCTAAGGTTGACCCTAAGTTTCAAGATGAAGCTGTTAATTTCTTTGATTCTGATGTAGCTAAAGTTATTGATGGGTACAAGTCTTCTGCTGGTCGTGAGTTGATATGGGCGGCTATGGAAGAAAGACTTATTGCTAAAGGTATTTTAGTTAGTGGAGAGGACATCGCTGCATACAATCGTTTGATGAGGGAGATGAGCGACAATGTTAAAACTGTTAGAAAGAATCAACAGAAGTTAACTAATGCGGCTGCTCGTAAACGTGCTAAAGCTGAAGAAGCTGCTGCATCAGCTAAAAGTTCTTTAGACGAAGGGGAACGTTTATCGGCTGAGGCTGCTGATGCTCAACGGCAACTTGATGCTTTGGATCCTCAAGTGGCTGCTATTCAACGTACTTTGGTTAACATGATGGAAGAGATGGAGGAAAGCATAGCGAGAACTGCTGGCGGTACTTCTAAAACGGGTCGTGAATCTGTTGACGCTATGGAAGATTTGTTTGCTATGGCTATGGGGTTGGAAGCTTCAACTCGTTTAGCTCAAATGCTTAGGACTATAGCCCAAGGCATAACTACTAAAGGACAGTTGCCTGCAAGAGTTAACCGTTCTTTTCAAGACATCCTTACGCAATTAAAAATTGCTAAGGACATGTTGGAAGTTGTGAAAAATCAGGCTGCTAAATTGGGCGGTCAGGATAAAGCTGTTCGTGAAATTGAACAGCTTATTGATGGTTTGATGGGTAAGTCTCGGATGGGTATGGCTCGTAAAGATGCACCCAAGTACATTCAGAACTTTGTGGAACAAGTGCATGAGGTTGGCAGGTTAGCTGATGAGCTGGATGCTCCTGTTATTTTTAATGCAGGTTACAGGCGACCTACTAATGTGTTTGATATAGCTAACCGTAAATGGGTTAAAGAAACAGAGCAGAGAATAAGAGCACAACTGGATGCTGATGTGGGTGCTTCCGCTCAAGGTAGAAAGTTGCAAACTGAGGGAAGTATTTTTCAAAGTTTCGCAGATGAGGGTGGGAATCCTTTATATGGAAAAGTAATCAGTAAGGAAGCTGATCGTATAACTCTCATGGAGAAGGGTCGAGAATTAAATGATCGTGTTATCGAGTTGAATCAGAAGGCACAGAATGCCAAATTGAAAGCTCAACGTTTGCAAGGTTATGGAGGAGAGCAATCTTTTCCACGTAACTATGGTGTCCCTCCTTCTCGTAGCCCTAAGAGTGTTTTAGATTGGGAAGCTGAGGCTTTGGATTTGGAATCTCAAGCTGCTGCTTTGAATAGTAAAATTATTCAAGCTGATGAAGCTACTGAAGTTCTTGAACAAGACATGAACAAGTTTTATGATGCTGAAAATATTTTTGAAAGTTTAACTAATAAACAGCAATGGGGTAATGATGATCCTATAGGTGCTTTAATGGCTGGTATAGAAGATGGCATGTTACCTTTTGGTCCTGTTTATGCTATGCCTGCTTTGGGAAGGACAGCAACAGTTGCACAAGATGTTGTTACCAGACCAGGTTCAGGTCAAAGAGGAACCCAACTTTTTGAGAGTGCTGTAGTTAACCCTAATGAAGAAGTGTTAGCAGCTATGCGTTCAATGATGAATGTAGGGGAACAAGAAGTAACTGGTTTATTTAAAGTGTGGGATTCGTTAACAGGATATTTTAAAGCTCAAGCGATTGCACGACCTTCGTTCATACAACGTAATGGTTTGGGTGCATTGTTTATGAACATGTTGGCAGGTGCTGACATGGGGAATCATATCAAATTTATGAGCATGCGTGAAAAAGCTATTAAAGCAGGGTGGAAAGATGCTTTAGCTGAAGCTGGCGAAGTTTATAAAGGTGTTAAAAATCAGGAAGGTTTAAGACAGTTTTATAGAACTCGTCCTTTAGGTTTAAAGCAACGTGCTGCTGTGATCGGTGCTCAAAAATTAGTTAAGCAAGGTAATCGAGAGTTCAGAGATCTTATAAGAGTATATGAATCAGGTGCTATTGGTGCAGGTCAGGCAGCTTCTGAGGTTGCCCAGTCTTACCGTATGTCTGGTGCTACTACTTTAGATCAGTATGGTCGTCCTAGAAGGTGGAATCCTTTACGTCGTGACAATGTGTACAACACGGCTATTAGAAGCGGTAATGCTGAGATGGAAGAATTTGTACGTGGTTCGTTAGCTTATGATTCGATTGTTAATGGCATGGACGAAGCAGCAACTATAAGTAGAGTCAACCAGTTTCATTTCAATTACTCTAAAGAAAACATGAGTGATTTTGAACGTCAATGGATGGCTCGTGCTTATCCTTTTTACACTTGGATGAGAAACAGTATTCCTTTGATGGCTACACAGCTTGCACGTAACCCTCGTCCTTTCTTAAGGTATCTGACTGTGAAACGAAATTTAGAAATGGGTGTTGAAAAAGACAGAAATATTCCAAGTTGGTATGGTACCCGTTGGGGTATTGATCTTGGTGGTTTGATGGGTAGCCCTAATCAGGGTGCTCGTTCGTTTGCTTTCCCTGATCTTCCTTTCATGGATCTTGTTGAAGCTACACAAGATCCTGTAAGAGTAGCTACAGGAGGATTAAATCCTTTAATCAAAACACCTATCGAGTTGTTCACAGGTATCAGTACTTTTTCACAAACCCCTATTAAAGATCAGTACATTAAACCTCCAGGAGTGTTTCAAAGAATACCTGGTTTCTTAGCTTTCTTAGAGAAAACTCCTTTCGTTAAGAAAAATAGTAAAGGTGTGTATGGGATGAAAGAAAGCACTGTTTATGCTTTGGGTAATTACATTCCTTATCTTGGAATGTTGAGAAGACTTGACCCTCAAGAAAAAAAATATAGTGATAAACAGTTTTCCGCTTTCTTGGGTGCCATACTTCCTATTGGTTACCGTGATTCAAAGACAGTTGCAAGAGAAAGAAAAGGACAGTATGTCGGGGATATTATGAGTGTCAGTGAAGATAGAAACATATCTAAATCTTTGGAGATGTTGAGATGAAGTTTGTTACTAGACAAGAATGGGGAGCGACAGCTCCCAAAAAATCTTGGACATGGCTGAAACCATCACGAGTACAAGGAATAGTGATACATCACAGCGGTGTCGAAGGGGGACCCACAGGTAAAGACGCTGTTCGTGCTTTTGAAAGACACCACATGAACACTAGAGGCTGGTCTTCTATTGCTTACAACTGGCTTGTGGATGTGGACGGAACCATCTATGAGGGCAGAGCTTCAGGTGCTGTTGGTGGTGCGACTAAAAGTTGGAACTTTAAAACTGAAGCGATTTCGTACATCGGTTACGGGTTTGAGCCTTTAACTTTGGAAGCCCAGCAGGGTATCAAACAGGTTATCGACTATTTGCAAAACAAATATGGGGGTAACTTGTGGATTAAAGGTCACAGAGATTTAGCTAACACCAGTTGTCCTGGTGATTGGTTGTACGACTGGGTTATGGCAGGAGCTAAAGAAGTGGCTGCTGCTGGTGGTGTCACTCAAGAAGACACCCAGTCTGTTGACTGGGATGAACTTATCCGTTACTTGCGTAGTGTGGGTAAAGGGTTAGCTAAGAATCCTTTGAAGCGTGGTTCTCGTGGCAAGAATGTTCTCGCCATACAGGATGCTTTAAAGAAAAGAGACATTGATCCTGGTCCTATTGATGGCATTTTTGGTTTCAAAACTAAGAAAGCTGTGCAAAAGTTCCAGTTAAATCAAGGGTTTCTTAAACCCAATGGTCGGGTTGATGAGCGTACTTGGGACGCTCTGTTGTTTAGGTAGGAGGTCATTTCGATGCCCAAAGGTAAAGGTTACGGACCTACGTTTGAAGAAACGTTTGGTTCTCAGGATGAGCAGCCGTATAACAGTACGTCTTCTTTCAACATGTGGGATATGTCACAGAAAGCTAAGAAAGCTGCCGCATATCTGCGTAAAACTAATTTAGGGAACGCCGCTCATGGTGGTCGCCCTTTCGGAAAGTAGGTTAAGATGCCTCACAATTTAGATGGTACTACTCCTAGTCTTAAAGCTGAGAGTGTTGTTGTGTCGAGTGTTACTCGACCCACTGCTAATCTTGGTACGTTAACTGGTGACGCTATGTTACGAATGAGTAACGGTATGCGAGCTAAGTTCGACGAGAACGACTAGTGGCTAAAAAAAGACCTAAACGTCCACGCTACTAATGCCTCTTAAACGAGGATCATCTCAACAGGTGATCAGTCATAACATAGGCGTACTAATCAACGAGGGTAAACCTCGTGATCAAGCTGCTGCTATAGCCTATGATAAAGCAAACAGATCTAAAAAAGGAAAAAAATAATGTCCGCAGTAAGTTCAGGAAATTGGGGAGACAGATTAGAAAGAGCGGGTGCCACATTCGTGCAATCCTTTCTTTCAGTATTTATAATAGGAGATATGTCTACAGCTAAGACCGCATTCATAGGTGCTGGTGCTGCTGTGTTAGCCATGGCAAAAGCTTGGGCTAAAGAAGTCTTAGACAAGCGTTCAGCCTAATGGCTGCCGCTGAGAATGATAACGACTGGGATCTATTCTTAGCGGAACATGCTGAAGATATACAAACATCTATCACAGAAAACCTGGTTAAGAACGCTCACCTTTTTGACACTCACGATGGGAGCCATGCAGGTTGGTGTAATGATCAGCTTGGTGTTCTTATTGTTTTAACAGAAGATGAGGTTGAAGCTTTAGCTTCAGAGGATTGGCGGATCGAAGAAGGGTTCGCTAACCATCCTAGTAACAGAGAGTACTTCGGTAGACTCATTCAGGATTTAGCGTTACGTGCTTTGGAAGCTAAAGGTCCGTATTAATTTCGTATCTGTCTGCTAGTTGAGGCATTTCTTTTAATAACAGTTTGGCAAACATGCCTGTTACTGCGTCACGTCTGCGTGACACAGTTGTTTTAGGTATCCCTGTGAAATGTTCTACTTGACGTAGAGACATTCCTTCTCCGTATATCATTACGAGTACGTCACGGTAATCTTCGGGAAGTTCAAGTAAAGCTTTTTCAACTGCTTCCGACAAGTCGGTTAGTTGTTGCAGCTCGTTCGCTGTTGGTAATGGATCTTCATTAGGTGGTGCTTGCATCAGCCCTGCTAGTGGACTTGATGGCAGGTTAGACATTGATAGTCCTAACATGCGGCTAAGAAAGCTTTCGCTCATCGCAGTGGATTCCACAATCCACGAGTCGGATGGTACTGATACAACTTTCTGCATTTAAGAACCTAACGTCGTCCATACCTCCTCTGCTTTAATAGCATAGTACTCTTTCCCTTCGGGGAATGTACGGATCTCTGCACGATCTATGAAAGGTCGTAGCTTTTTAATAGGGAACATTAGTTCTCTCTTATAAAAAGAATCGTATAAGAAAAGTTGAACAGGCATAACGTTACGATCCCACCACAGTAAAGCTTCCCATTTGTCGGGTTTCATGTGAATGATTTGTTTCTTACCGAACCCTTGCACTTCAACCAGGTTGTTTGAAGTTAAATAATCTGGGGTGTATCTGACACGGGGTGGTAGTTTCCACATAGCTAATGGTGGTCTGTTTAATCCGTATCGTACAAAGTTATGGTCTGACCATTCCTCAAATCTTCCTTCAGCTAGGTCCCCCATTTCGTGAAATCTTTGACTGAAAGAACGATCAGAAAATGTCATAGCTTAGTGGCTTCAATATGGTGTACGAGATTGTCGTCTGGGTATGCGATACCGTTCAAACCATCTAATGTTGCTTTGATAGCGTTATCTAAATCGAAACGCAATTTTGATTTATCGTTAGGTAGTTCTTCTATTTCTATGCATTGATATTCGGTGGTGTAAGCAATCCTCATAAGTATTGGTCCTTCAAACATGGGACCGTCATATGCTTCAGCTATCTTCGCTTCGTATTCGAGAGTGTCTTTGGGTGTGTAGACACGCCCTTTGCGTGTCATTCGAGGGCGACCTTTTGGTTTGGGTCTACCCTCAACGATAAATGCGTGTTCGAGAAGCGACATCATCCTGCGCTTTCATAGCTAAGTTGCGTAGCTGTGGTACTTGATCGTGGCGTGGTTTCCCATTTTGCCAGAACTTGTGGGTGAATCTGTTATCCATATCTTCTAAACAACCTACCACCATATTCAAGTCGTGTCCGTCACGGAAAGCTAAACACGCCCAACTGTACAACCAGCCGTGTCTTCCTTTCCCTCTCCCTTGGTTCTCTGTGTAAGCACCTGCGGGTGGACCGTTTTCATATTGTTTCTTCAAAGCACCACTCATCTTAGACGGTGCTGCTTTGTAAACGGGGTTTGGTATGTGAGGTTTAGGTTCTGCTTTCAGCAACGCTGACGCTTTGATGTCTGCGATCTTCGCACGTTTACCGTTTGCTTCTTGTAGGAAGTCTTCCAAAGAGAGTGGTTCTCCTTGTTCATTGACAACCACCTGACGATCAATTCTTGCACGTTTACCATGATACGGTAAACGAACAAAGTTTCCTGGTGGTCCTGTTAACCATTCGCTTTTAGGGAACGGTGAGTCTGTTGGTACTCCTGCCATTTCTTCTGCTGCTAACAAACATCTTCTCATGTCTGTTGTTGAACACCATGTGTCAGCAAACACCCATATGTGCGCCCCGCCTGATCGTGTACGTTCAACCCATGATGGTATTGATTGCACTTGAAGGATGTTGTGTATGGAGAAAGCGTATTCCATTACTTCATCTTCTGTTCCTTGACCTGTGTGTGCGTCTGATTGTGCGTCGATGTCGATGCAACCCCATGAGCAAACCCACAGTTCTTTACGCATGTCAGGGTAGGTGCGAACGATTTTACCTTCTCCTTCTTCCACCCATCCTCTTGGTCCTACGTGTTTGTTCGTCGGGTCGTAGGTCATTGGGTAAATACCTAATGGTATTTCTCCATCTAAGTGTCGTCTGAAATGTGCGAGGGTCAGGTCTTCCCACACGGCATGGGGGTTATCCCCTGATTCACCCCATGCGTGCGGAAAGCCGTGGAAGGTCATGTAGAACAGCGACGTGAAATCATTCATCGTCTGGTCCCATTCGTAGCTGTATTCTCAGCTCCTCATATGGGTCTACTAAAGCTCCTGAAGGTTTAATCTCCATCTTCAATGACACTTTCTTACCGTCGAACCTTTTGTTCTTAACTAATGCTACTCCAAAAAAGTTCTCTAATGAGGCACGTTCTTCCATAGAGATAGATGAATCTTCGTGTGGTCGCCACACTGTGATCATAAAGTGTGCTAAGTCTTCACCACCGAACCTGCCTGATTCGATACCTAAAGCTGCTCCTCTGTTACCACTACCTCGTGATGCTTGATGCACCACTATGGTTACAGCTTCGTGTCTCATCCCTAAAGATTTCAGTGCACCTATTTTAGATGGATCGTCGTTAAGTTCAGGGTCATCTAGTTGTGAAGCGAAATCCCAAACAAAAACATCTGGTCCTTTCCCATACTCTGCATGAGTCCATGTTCCTAGAATGTGGTCAGCTATCTCTACTGGTCCTTCAACAGGGTGACCTTGTTTACGCATCTGTGCCCCATACTTGGAGAACGTGGCACGATCTATGATCCTCAGGTTCCTTAGATCTGTTTCCGATTGGTGACGTATAGCTCGAAGGATTTTCTCATCTCCTTTGCGGGCCAGGTCGTACACTTCTCGTGGGTTCATGTTGAGTCTGATACTTAAGACTCGTGACAGAACCATAAGGTCAGGTTCGTCAGGTGTCATCCATATGACAAGACTGTCAGGGTTTTTAGCGACAGCGTTTATTAGTAGAACTGTTTTACCTGTGTGAGCTTTGCCTGCTACGAGTAGCAGCTCACGGGGTTTAAGTCCTCCTCCTAATGCATCGTCTATTTCGTGCACACCAAGGGACCATCGGGCTGTCCTGTCGGCTGCATCTTCTATTAATCGTTCGGCTATATCAAGGCAAGTAGGCAACGTGGGCGTTGTAACAGATGAGGCTGACCCCTCAGGGAGATCAGAGGAGCCAGCCCTTGCCTGTTCAACACGAGCCTCAGCCTCTTTGGCGCTGAGTCTCGTTACCATATTACTTCACATACTTAGCTGGTCGAGTAAACGACGCTGGTAGTGAATCAAAGTCTATGGCAAATTCGGCGTATTGAGCTAGTGCTTGTGCCCAATCGCCTTTCAAGTAGTCGGCTCTTTTTACCTTTGCATGAGGATAGGACTTAGGGTTCTTTAGAACCGTACCGTTAGGCAACTGACCTGTCTCTTTGCTTACTTGGTTGCAGTAGAAATTAGATTCTCCTGAACCGAAGGTAATACCACTTATACGTTCAAATTCAATCGCTCCTGTGATTGTTTCAAACGCATCTTCACGTATCCATCCTCCTTTACCCTTGCTAGCTGGCGCTGAGGGCGGCGTAGAAGCCGTCTGAGGCGCTGCTGGAGCAGGAGGTGGGGTAGATAGTGTCTGTGTCTCTGGAAACGCCTGTGCGACCATCTGTGCGCCCGCAGAAGCGTGAGTGTTTTCGTTTATGATCTGATGTAAGTCACCCCAGTTGGCACGAACATCCTCATAGGTAAATGCACCAGCGTTAACGAGTGCAGCCATAACTGTTGCAGTCGCAGAGTTACAGTTCTGCGCCACAATCAACTTGTCTTTATCCATATGTTTCTTTTCCTTTGCATAAGTGCCAGCAAGGTGCCCACTTCTCGGAGCACCACCAGCCAGCATCATTTAACGTCCAGACTTCCATGTCTGAACGTTCCACGAGACGACTCAACGCCTCGACTTTGCGCTTCAGGAACTCCCAGTCCTGAGGCGAACGATCTATTCTCATCTGAGACACACCAGACTTACCATGTATAACAAAGAAAGTCATAGCGTGTTCTTCAAAATCTCTTTTCAATTCCCCCTTCATCTGATCAACAGCCCAAGAGTACACAGTGGATTGAACATCCCACCTGTCGTACTGCCATTTGTCTTTGGTGTAATCCCTCTTAGGGAATTTCCAATCGACGATACCTAAGTTGCTATCTATCAGGTCGATGCGTCCCTCCATGTGAACGACCCTCTCATCATCTTCAAACAACAATTTTCTGAAAGGCAACTCAACGTGCATCGGAGTTAACCCGTTGTAAATATCCTCATACCAGGCATCCAGCTTCGTGGTTCCCATCGAACGCATCTTGCTTACCGAACCATAACTGTTCCACTTCTCAATAGAAGGAGACAGCTCAGTTAATTCCTGCTCGAAGTAATCGTGCAACAAATCGTAAGACTCTTCGTTGCGTTCCACGGGGTAACAATGATCGTAAGAGTCAGGGTCGGCGGGAAGAAGAAGTCTTTCAACAGCGTTATGACATGCTGTTCCAAGTACAGCCGCATCAGATTCAGGATCTTTTACTTCACCTGACCAGATCTTTCGTGCCCGTTCAGGACACATCTCGAAAGTTTTAAGATCTGATTGATGCCAGACGTGATGCCACTTGCCATCCTTGTACGAATGATTCTCGTTAATAACTATCTCCCTTAGCTAGTAGCTAGCTGCTAGCGGCACACCCTTTAAGGGGTGTGCCTTCTAGCTTTGCCTGCCTGCTAGCAGCCAGTATAACAAATAATTTATTTTAGTGGTGGATGGAGGTAGGAGGGTGAGCAAAGAAGAAAGGAGGGAAGACTTCACTCACCCTCCCGATGCTCAGTCTAACCACTCACCTTGTTCGATGTCACGATGCCCTAGTTCGTGATCCGTGGCTGCCCTGAGAGCTGCTTCTTCTGTTGGTGTGCCCAAATATGTGACAGAAGTTTTCTTCTTCAACTCCACTTCGTCATAGTCACTGATGTACTCCAACCCTATGGTGTACTTGTTGGCGTAGGGGATAAGATCTTCAA
>TARA_B100000686_G_scaffold309939_1_pt1 | contig 16794 bp, 16 predicted proteins | sample TARA_B100000686 | Tara Oceans TARA_B100000686 (sample SAMEA2622733) | marine metagenome | biome: marine biome (ENVO:00000447); feature: marine epipelagic mixed layer (ENVO:xxxxxxxxx); material: "saline water (ENVO:00002010), including plankton (ENVO:xxxxxxxx)" | depth 150 m
TATTATGGATGACTCAACCCATTCAACAGTATCAAATTCATCATCGTGTCTCGAGAAGTCTCCTCCCGTAGGTTCCATCAAATAATAATAAACTTGTTTCCGAAGTCTCTGACCCTGATAATCAGGATGGTTGGCTACCCAGTATTCGATTGAGTCAATGTATCTTATACTTTTGACTTCTAACCCAGTCTCCTCCCTAACTTCCCGTAAGGCAGTTTCTTGTGTCGTTTCACCGATGTCAGGAGTTCCTTTGGGTAAATTAAAAGTTTTCGGGTCTTTCCGTCCACAAACAGCGATATAGATACCTGTCGAATCCTTTCGATAAACTATTCCACCAGCCGATATCAAATTCATTGTGACTACATTGTAAACTAGAAATATTTTTTATTTGCTAACTATTCGCCTCGCTTTTGTTCATCGCCAAATCAGATTATGAATTTTGATTTTTAAATCAATAGGTGTATATTGGTTATGAACGAGTACCTTGCTCGTTGCACCCTTTAAGTCAGTCCAGAGAGCCTGGCAAGGGAGCGAACTACGCAGCTTAGAGCTATGTAAGCCTGTCTGTGAGATGCCTCCTGCCGATACTGGGCGGAGGTTTTTTTTTGGGAAAAATGTTTGACATACCCCTCCGGGGAGTTTTTAGACTGTGTCTGTGAAAAAGATACAAACTGACGTCCAAATGAAAAGGGCGCTAACCAGAATTTCCCACGAGATCCTTGAGAGAAATTCAGGTGCTCAAAACATAATTCTAGTCGGAATGCATTCCAGAGGGGTTCCCTTAGCTTCCCGAATTAGAAGTCTGATAGAAAGCTATGAAGGCGAAACAGTCGATGTCGGCTCTTTGGACATTGGATTGTATCGAGATGACCTTTCGGAAAAACCGCAGCCAACTATGAAACCTACCGACATATCTGTGGATATCAACGGGAGGATAGTTGTAATAGTGGACGATGTTCTATACACAGGAAGATCCATAAGAGCTGCTATGGATGCTATAAACGATCTTGGACGCCCAAGTCAGATACAGCTAGCAGTGTTAATCGATAGAGGTCATAGGGAACTGCCAATAAGAGCAGATTTTGTCGGCAAAAATGTCCCTACATCAAAAGAAGAAGATGTTGAAGTACGAATAAATGAAGTAGATGGTGTTGATGAAGTAATAATTTCAAGTACAGTCACATAAACCGGAGAGAGGTAGATTTGACGATAAAAGAAATTCCAGCGAAAACATCCTTAAGGCAAAATCATATTTTGGATTTGGATGAATTCAATAAATCTGACATTGAAGCCATATTCGATAATACAGATTCAATGATGGAAGTATTAACCCGAGGCATTAGAAAAGTACCTGCTCTAAGAGGTAAAACAATCATAACCCTCTTCTATGAAGCTAGTACTCGCACAAGGGTTTCTTTTGAACAAGCCGGCAAGATATTGAGTGCTGACGTCATTAACGTGTCGAGTGATGGTAGTAGTAATAAAAAAGGAGAATCTCTTTACAACACTGCGCTCACTCTACAAGCAATGAAGGCCGACGCAATCGTTATAAGACATCAACATTCTGGAGCAGGCTATTTCCTAGCACAACAAATGAAATCTACTAGCATTATTAATGCAGGAGATGGAATGCATGCTCACCCTACACAAAGTTTGCTAGACCTCTACACAATAAGAAAACATCTTGGAACCATAGAATCGAAAAAAGTTGTTATAGTGGGAGATTTGCTCTATAGCAGAGTAGCTAGATCTAACCTTTGGGGCCTCACAACCATGGGTGCGGATATAGTTTTAAGTGGTCCAAACACTTTACTTCCCCAAGATTTCCTTGATCAAAGAATAGGCGATGTCAGCCACCCATTTAAAAATATAACCATCGAGAACGACCTGGACAAGGCTTTAAATGGTGCCGACGTAGTAATGGCCTTACGCCTACAATCAGAAAGACAGAAAGCAGGGCATCTACCATCCTTAAGGGAATATTCTAGAAGATTTGGAATAAGCTCTGAGCGCCTTAAATTAGCTCATCCCGAAGCGATAGTAATGCATCCTGGACCTATGAATGAGGGAGTTGAAATTGAACCCGATGTTGCCCATGGTCAACAATCAGTAATAGAAAGCCAAGTCACAACCGGAGTCGCTATTCGAATGGCAATCCTATATGACTTGATAACTGGCACTCATTCGAAAAAGGAGTTGTAAATTGACGTCAAAAACGCTAATCAAAGGAGGGAGAATAATTGACCCTTCTCAAGGAATCGATCAAATTTCTGACTTGTTGTTAGTTGATGGATTAATAAGGGAAATAAATACTTCTATCTCAAAACCTAAAAATGCTGAAATATTTGACGCTGAGGGACAGATAGTCTGCCCTGGATTCATCGATATACATTGTCATCTGAGAGAACCAGGAGAAGAATATAAAGAAACAATAAAAACTGGCACCGCGGCTGCGGCTGCAGGGGGGTTCACCACAGTTTGTGCAATGCCCAATACCCAACCGGCGATGGACAACCAATCAGTAGTTGAGTATGTGCTTAAGAAAGCAAAAGAAACCGCAAGCATAAGAGTTCTGCCCATCGGGGCTGTAACGATCGGAAGAAAAGGAAAACAACTCAGTGAAATGTCTGAACTTGCCGAGCTTGGGGTCGTAGGGTTTAGTGATGACGGAGATCCAGTAGAAGACCCCAATATAATGCGACAAGCTCTTAGCTATAGTGCTGGCTTGAAACTTCCGATAATCAATCACTGCGAGGTACCTAGCCTAGCGGACGGAGCGTCTATGAATGAAGGTTGGGTATCCAATAGACTAGGACTAAAAGGCATGCCGACCTCGGCAGAGGAAGTTATGGTGGCAAGAGATATTTCTCTAGCCGAATTAACAGGAGGACATGTCCACATAGCACATGCCAGCACGAGAGGCACCATCGACTTAATCAGATCTGCGAAAGCAAACGGAATAAAAGTGACGTGTGAGGTTACTCCGCATCATCTTACTTTGACTGAAAATACCGTGATGGGCCATGGCAAGGACGACTTCCAGCCTTTGGGAACCGATGCGTACGATACAAACGCAAAAGTGAACCCTCCGCTTCGAAGCAAATCGGACGTTGCTGCGATGATCGAATCGTTAAATAAAGGAACCATCGACTTTATAGCCACTGATCATGCTCCACACAGTGAAGTAGACAAAATGACAACATTTCAAGATTCATCATTTGGAATAAGTGTGTTGGAGACTGCTCTAGGGTCCCTTATGACGTTAGTTGATCAAGGACATATGGAAGTAAATACCCTTATAAAAAAACTTACAAATGATCCCGCAACATTTTTAGGCATGGATATAGGCAATCTAAAAACTGGAACCAGCGGGGATATAACAATTATTGACCCAAACGAAACTTGGACCGTAGACCCAGGAGACTTCATATCAAAAGGCAAAAATACCCCTCTAGAGGGCTCGCTGCTTAAAGGGAAAATTAAAGCAACTTTCTATCAAGGTACAAAAGTTTATTAAATTGTGAAGGTGATTAGACATTGTCAAAACAAGCTTTTTTAATATTGGAAGATGGATCAATATATCCGGGTGAATCATTTGGATATCAAGATGAAACTTACGGGGAAATAGTTTTTAATACATCCATGACTGGCTATCAGGAAATGCTGACGGATCCGTCCTATGCTGGCCAAATAGTAGTACCAACGTACCCCCTACTAGGAAATTATGGCATCAATTCCTTAGATATAGAATCAAAAGAAATCCAAGTGTCAGGTTTTGTTGTTAGACAATACTGCGAAGAGCCAAGCCACACTAAAAGAACTCAGACAATAAACGAATATTTGGAATCCCAAGAAATAGTTGGTATATCCGAGATCGACACTAGAGCCGTTACAAGAAGAATTAGGTCCAGAGGGGTAATGATGGGGGCAATAGCAGTCAATATTCCTCCTGAACAGGCTCTAAAACAACTGAAAATCGAAATACCATACGACGAACTGAATTTTGTCCAAAAAGTAACCACGGCCGAGCGTTACGAGTGGACCGAGTCAGGAATCGGGTACGATTCAGCAGACAGTAATCTTAAAATACTAGTCTCAGATTACGGGCTGAAGTACAACATCCTTAGAATTTTGAAGGGAAAAGGTTGTGAGATTGAAGTTTTCCCTTCGTCTGTCACCTCTGATGAACTACTTGAACAAAATCCCGACGGGATACTACTGTCACCCGGACCTGGAGACCCTGAGCTTTTAGATCACTTAGTAACCACTACAACTGGTATTCTAGGAAAAATACCTATCATGGGAATTTGTCTTGGGAATCAGATTTTAGCTAAATCCCTTGGGGCAAAAACATACAAACTAAAATTTGGGCACAGGGGAGCTAATCATCCTGTGAAAGATACCGTCTCAGGAAGAGTCCACATAACTGCCCAAAATCATGGCTACTCCATTGATCCAGATTCGCTAACTTCAGAAGTTGATATAACACACATAAGCATGAACGACTATACGGTGGAAGGAATACGACACAAATCTATTCCTGCCATGAGCATTCAATATCACTCGGAGGCTTCTCCGGGCCCAAAAGATAATGAATACATATTCGACGATTTTATAGAGATGATCAGAGAAACCAAATAATTACATGACGAAAGACCACTAACAAGGAATAGAACTTGACTGAAAAACCCCAAAAAATACTTGTCATAGGATCAGGTCCAATTGTGATAGGCCAGGCAGCTGAATTTGACTATGCCGGCACCCAAGCATGTAAGTCGTTAAGGGAAGAAGGAGTTGAAACAATCCTGGTAAATTCCAATCCCGCGACTATCATGACGGATCAAGATGTCGCCGACTCTGTATATATAGAACCGTTAACTGTCCCGGTAATATCAAGAATTATAGAAAGGGAAAGACCTGACGCACTATTACCGACATTAGGAGGGCAAACTGGTCTGAATTTAGCCGTTGAGCTGGTGGAAGCGGGAATTTTAGAACAATATGGAGTTGAGCTTCTAGGAAGTAGTGTTGATTCGATCAAGAAAGCAGAAGACCGACATTTATTTAAAGAATTACTCACAGATATCGGAGAGCCTACTCCTCCCAGTTTTATAGTGAACAACTACGAAGAGGCCATCAAAGCCAAGGAAGAAATCGGACTACCTGTTGTAATAAGGCCAGCTTATACGCTAGGTGGGACCGGGGGGGGTATAGCAGAAAATGAAGAAAGTTTCGACGAAATCATAAAGTCTGGTTTAAGTGCAAGTCCCATACATCAAGTACTTGTAGAAAAGTCAATCGTGGGATGGAAAGAGCTCGAATATGAGGTCATGAGAGACGGGGCGGACAACTGCATCACCATATGTAACATGGAAAACATAGACCCAATGGGCGTACATACTGGCGACAGCATCGTAGTGGCCCCAAGTCAGACTCTTTCAGATAACGAGTATCAGATGTTAAGAACAGCCAGCCTCAAAATAATCCGAGAATTGGGTATCAAAGGCGGCTGCAATGTGCAATTTGCATTGGCGCCGGGCAATGTTGTAGCAGATACTCTCCCTGATGCCGGTAGAATCGGACCTTCTTATTATGTGATTGAAGTAAATCCTCGAGTTAGTAGAAGTTCAGCCTTAGCTAGCAAAGCAACAGGATATCCAATAGCGAGAGTGGCAGCCAAAATAGCTATAGGAATGACTCTAGATGAAATACAAAATGCTGTAACAAAAAAAACAGTCGCAGCTTTTGAGCCGGCTTTAGATTACTGTGTAGTAAAGATACCAAGATGGCCATTTGACAAATTCCCTAGCGGAGAAAGAACTTTAGGCACCCAGATGAAAGCTACCGGAGAGGTAATGGCTATAGACCGTACCTTTGAAGCTGCTTTTCAAAAGGCGGTAAGGTCACTGGAAATAACAAATCGATCTATAACTTGGGAGGACCCTTCTTGGTTCGATCAAGATGGATCAATTCTAAATAATCTCCCAATCCACCCCAATGACGAAAGACTATGGGCTGTACTCGCCGGACTAAGAAGAAACGTGAGTCCTGATGAACTATCAAGGCGCACAGGTATCGACCCTTGGTTTACCAGAGCATTCGCACGAATTATTAGTATGGAAAAAACTATAGCCTCAACAGAACTAACGTACGACTTATTGCGAAAAGCAAAAAGGCTGGGGTTCACAGATTACAGGATTGGTTCCCTAGTAAACCGATCTGCCAAATATATTCGTAAACTACGGACGGATTATGGTCTAAAACCAGTATACAAAATGGTAGACACCTGTGCGGCAGAATTTGAAGCACAAACCCCATATTTTTACAGCACATACGAAACAGAAAATGAAGCAGCACCATTACAAGGTAAAAAAGCCTTAGTGCTTGGTAGCGGACCAATTAGAATTGGTCAAGGAATTGAATTTGACTACTGCTCTGTACACGCTGCTTGGGCCTTACAGGAAGAAGGAGTTAAAAGTATATTAGTAAATTCAAATCCGGAAACAGTTTCCACAGATTTTGACACCAGTGACAGGTTATATTTTGAGCCTTTGGATGAGGAGTCAATATTTGACATCATCGACAATGAAAATATAGCTAGCAATCAGGTCAAAGATACTCTTGCTTCCATAGTCCAATTCGGAGGCCAAACAGCAATAAATCTTTCCCAAAATTTGGATAGAGAATCTATGCCCATACTGGGTTCCACGGCCCACTCCATTGATGTCGCTTCAGATAGACACCTATTTGAAGAATTCCTTCACGAAGTGGGCATCCCTAACCCGCCTGGAGGTTCAGTATCAAACATTCAAGAAGCCTTAAAGGTTGCAGAAGAAATTAGTTACCCAGTTTTAGTTCGCCCTAGCTATGTACTTGGTGGAAGGGCAATGGAAATCGTGCAAAATTCTGAAGAATTGAAACGTTATATGAACGACGCACTTGAGGCAGCAGATGGCAGGAAAGTTCTTATCGACAAATATTTTGTTGGAAAAGAAGTTGAAGTTGATGCTGTATGCGACGGAGAATCCGTGTTAATTCCAGGAATTATGGAGCATGTGGAAAGGGCAGGAGTACACAGTGGGGATTCGATGGCAATCTATCCTGGTCTCACTCTTACCCAACAGGAAATAGAAACTATTACCGACTACACCACTAGGATAGGAAAAGCATTAAAAATAAAAGGCTTAATGAACATTCAATACGTTATTGTTGGTGGGGGAAGCTATAGAAGCCCAGGAGCTGTCAGTCAAAAGACAGAAGAATATGAAAAAACTGAAATATTTGTGATAGAAGTAAATCCCAGATCAAGTAGGACCATTCCTTTTATTTCCAAAATTACTGGTGTACCAATGGTTAACCTGGCAGTAAAATCCATGCTCGGCGGTCAGCTATCAAACCTGGGATATGGCACGGGACTCTATTCAGCTCCCGAAATAGTGGGAGTTAAAGCACCAGTATTCTCAATGTCTAAATTAACTGGCGTCGATACATATCTAGGACCCGAAATGAAATCTACTGGTGAAGTCATGGGAATAGACCATGATTTCGAATCAGCTATTACCAAGGCATTGATCGCAGCTAATTTAAGGTTACCGGAAAAAGGTGCCATTCTTTTAAGTATTTCCGACGAAGATAAAGGGCAGTCTGTTCAACTTATCAACAACCTAGTCGCAGCTGGATATGATCTTTTTGCAACAGAGGGTACAGCTTCCCTAATAAGTGAACTTGGTGAAAAAGTGGTGGCAATTCCAAAGCGTCTTAACGAAGGTCATCCAAATGTAGTGGATATAATCGTTAACGGAACTGTGAACGCTGTAGTAAACACCATTACTGGAAACAGAAGTGCACTACAGGACGGTTTCCACATCAGAAGAGCTGCTGTGGAAAAAAGAATACCCTGCTTCACTTCAATTGACACTGCAACAGCTGCAGCTGAAAGCCTTACTGCGCAGGATCCAAATTACAACGTCAAATCTATGCTTGAATATATTGATCCACAAAAAGGGGAGCCCACAGATGCCTAGCGATATACCGCAGTCCATAATTGGATCAGAACTTCCAAAAGAGGTCTTTAAATCAACGGTGTCCGTTGAATGTGAACATCTAGAAAAGATGTTGCACGTGGGCAGTAAAGATAAATTCACTTTTTATTCGGATGAACCTCCCAGGTTAGGAGGGGATGATAACTACCCTTCTCCTCTTACTTATATAGTGGGCGGTATAGGCTTTTGACTACTAACTAATCTGAAGCGGTACGCTTCAATGAAGGAAATTGGAATTAGCTCTGCAAAAGTTCACGTAGAAATGGATTACTACCTGAAAGGTTCAGTTATGGACGGCACCGTTGAAAATGGGATAACTGAAGTGAGAAGCTACTTCAATGTTAATTCTGATCATTCAACCGAGGATTTAATGGAAGTTATCCAACTAGCAAAAAAAGGCTGTTTCGCCGAAAATTTAGTTAAAACTGCTGTACCTTTGAAAAGTATCTGTACTCTTAATGGGTCTGAGATCAATATAGAATAAGGTAATCAAATATAACGGCTGGCCTATTATGATTCCTTTGTCTCTAACAGTCGAAAATTTCATGTGCTACGGTGAGGATGTCCCTACCCTCAACTTAGAACCGATTCATATTGCATGCATTTCTGGTAACAACGGTTATGGTAAGACCGCTTTACTTGATGCAATTACTTGGGCAATATGGGGGAAAGCAAGAGCCAAAACGCATGACGAGTTAGTGAACGTAAATCAACAATCCATGTTTGTAGAATTGGATTTCCTGATACATGCAATCAGGTACAAAGTTACTAGAACTTATAGTAAGAGCAAAGGTTCTTCAGCCGGAAAGTCAGACTTGAATCTTTCTCTAATTACTGAAGGGGCAGCAACTTCTCTTATGGCAAACACTATAAGAGAAACTGAAGAAAAAATAATATCCCTGCTAAATATGGACTATGAGACATTTATAAATACATCATATTTAAAGCAGGGGGATTCAAATCGTTTCACGTCATCAAGGCCGACCGAGAGAAAAAAAATACTCGCCGACATACTGGACTTATCTTATTACGAAAGGCTTGAGGCAGCATCAAAACAAGTGTCGAGAGATTTAGAAACCGATGTTGCAATAAAAAAAGCTCTCATTGATAGCAAATTATCGATGGTCCAAGAAAAAGAAACCGCGATAAAAGACTTAGAAATCTATAAATCTGAATCCCAAAAATTATCTTTGGAAGAACAAACTCTAAACACTCACTTGGAAAGCCTGAAAATAAAACAACAAATGTTATCGACAGAAATTTCCAATAGAAATGTAATCACAAAGCAAATCAAAACTTCAGAAAAAGAAATCGAAACTATGCTGGCGCAGAAGTTGCGTCTAGAAAATGAATTAAATGAACTACGGAATTTGCTAGCCAGATCCGAAGAAATTAGATCTAGATACGACCTATATAAAACTCTGCAATCTAAACATAGTCATTCCTTAGAATTAATAGCTGAGATTCACCAAATCAAAGAAAACAAAATGGTAATAGAAAATGCAATTGCCATGGAGAAAATCAAAGTGGAATCGCAAATATCTTCAATTCAAACACGAATAAAAAGCGATCTTCAACCAGCAGTCGATAACATTCCTAAAATTAAACAGGAAATAATACTTGCAGACCGCACGGTAAAAAATCTGGAAAGCACTATCAAGGAAAAGAAACTCCTATCGGATCGAGCTGCTGCCATTTCACAAGAAATAGCACTATTGGATGCTTCAAACAAAACATTAATGACTCAAATGTCCGATAGTAGAAATAGGTTTGATCTCATCAACCATGCCGAGGCCACCTGTCCACTTTGCCTTCAATCCATTTCATCTGAGAACAAAAATCATATAACTAACGAACTAGAAAAAGAAGGTAAAAATAGTAGGGCACAATATCAATCCAACATGGCTCAGATACAAGCCATGGATAAAAAAAGGCAAGACTTAATGATTCAAGTCGAATCAAGCATGCCGAATTTACTCAAGGAAAAGGTCGATGCGGAAAAACTTCAAACAAAATTAATGGCGTCCCTTTCACAAAGTGAAAATGCTTCTTTCCAACTTGAAACCATTTTAAAAGATGTCTATAGGTTGAAACAGGAACTCCAATCTGAAAGCTTTTGTTCAAGTCAGAACCAAAACTTACTCACATTACAGTCTAGACTTGATGAACTGAACGACGTCGAATCAAATCACAAATCTCTAGAGACTGATCTTAAGAAACTCGCACCTTATGCGGAATCATACTCTCATTTATCAGGTTCCGAAGCTAGATTGAAATCCACCACGCAATTACTTGAAGACAATAAATCAATCATTACAGCTCGAAATACACAAACAGACCGTTGGAAAACTGAACTTTCAGAGATTGAAGGGAAAATATCTAAAGAATCAGGAACAGACGATGAAATCCGTGCAATACAGATCAAAATTGAAGAAATAAGAAGCAAGCATTCACAAGTTACATCGTTCAGAGAAAAGGCTCGTTACCAAATCGAAGAAATTCTGAAAGCCGAACAAAACATAAAATCAACAGAGTTGGCAATATCGAAAGCAAACGAAGAGATTCAATTGTATGACGAATTGGCTTCTGCTTTTGGACGCAATGGAATTCAAGCTCTCATGATAGAAAGAGCGGTCCCAATGCTAGAAAATGTAGCCAATGAGTTACTCGCTCGATTAAGCGACAACAAAATGGTAATAAACCTAGAACTGAAAGAGGGTAGAATAGACAGAGCCACAGGGCTACCTTCAGAAGCGTTAGAGATAACAATTTCGGACGAACAAGGATCTAGAAGCTACGAGACTTTTAGTGGTGGTGAAACTTTTAGAATTGACTTCGCTATAAGAATTTCAATGTCCAAATTACTTGCTACAAGGTCGGGGGCCCCTCTTCCCATATTATTTATTGACGAAGGATTTGGGTCTCAAGACAGTACTGGGCAAGAAAGACTAATAGAGGTTATACAGTCAATCAGCGAAGACTTTGAGAAAATTATGGTCATAACCCATGTAGACTCAATGAAGGAAAATTTCAATCAACAGATAGAAATAGCAAAAACTGAATCAGGATCCACCTTCACCCTACAATAGTCTCTATAAAGCTATTTCCTTTATATCATCAGCCAGTATCAGTTGGGGTTCAGTTTCGTTTTGTATGTCTCGTGGTTCCCAACCAGGAGCAGTTTCTCTTAAAACCAATCCTTCTTTTTCGACAGAAATTACCGCTATATCTGTAACAATTAAGCTAACGCATCTCGGACCTGTAAGAGGGAATGTACATTCGGATACTATTTTGGGATCACCGTTCCGTCCTATGTGTTCCATGGCTACAATTACCCTCTTCGCTCCTGCGGCAAGGTCCATGGCGCCACCGACATTGCCTATACCCCTCGACGGAAGCATCCAATTTGATAAATCTCCCCTCTCTGACACTTGGAGAGCACCTAACACAGTGACATCGATATGGCCCCCTCTTATCATCGCAAATGCATCTGCTGAGTGAAAAAAAGACATTCCCGCAATTGGTTGAAGAAATTGTCCACTTGCGTTAATGAGATCATCATCCTCTTCTCCCTCTTCCGCCATGGGACCGTAATTCAAAACACCGCTTTCGCTATGGTAAAACACAGTTCTTCCTTCTGGAACATATTGAGAACACAGGGAAGGAATACCCAATCCTAAATTTACCACATCACCATCCTTCAATTCTCTGGCCACTCTCATAGCTATCACTTCTCTCGGTAGTCGACCAAGCATAATTTCTAAACCTCCAAAAACTATAATCTTAGATCACAAGGTCACTATCCTATCCACGAATAAAGCAGGTGTGTGTACCAAATGGGGGTCAATTTCACCAATATTTACTACCTGATCCACTTCAACAATGGAAATACCAGTAGATCTGACCATAACTGCACCGAAATTTTGTGACGTTCCCTTATAGGTAAGGTTTCCCAAAGTGTCTGCTTTGTATCCTTTAACTAATGCAAAATCTGACTTTAAAGCATGCTCCAATATATGTTGCTTACCATCAAATTCCCTAGTTTCTTTTCCTTCCGAAAGTTGAGTGCCGACGCCAGTAGGAGTAAAAAAAGCCGGAATGCCAGCCCCACCAGCCCGGATACGTTCCACTAGAGTGCCTTGAGGTACCAATTCCAATTCCATTTTTCCTTTACGAAAATAGGACTCAAATGAATTTATCTTCGAAGGAGATGGAGATACAGGATAAGAGGCTATGACTTTTATTACCTGATCGTTATCTATCAAAGTACCAACGTCAATGGCCGTATGTCCGGGCAAAGTACCAAACCCTAATAGGCTGGCTAGACCTGCGGTATTGCTTACTATGGTCAGGTCTTTGGCTCCATGATTTCTAAGAGCCAACAAAAGTTTTTGCGCTGTTCCTCCAGTACCACCAAAACCAGACACCATTACGACAGCACCATCAAATATATCTGACACAGCTTCATCAAAGGAAGCGTAGAGTTTCTCCACCTATCATATACTCCTAGATAATTGCATTTATTTCGAATTTATAATTGGTACTCCATTAATATACAGATTCACAAGTAGAGGTCAACAATGAATGACATATCAATAAGGGAAGGAACAATTTCAGATGCGACCTTGATATCAAGTTTCCAACAGCATATGGCTCTCGAAACTGAATCAAAAATCCTAGATGAATACACAGTTTTAAAAGGGGTTGAGAAAGTGTTAGCGTCCTCAGACAGAGGCTTTTACATAATTGCTGAAGTGGCCTCAAAAGTCATTGGAAGTCTTATGGTCACTTTTGAATGGAGCGACTGGCGAAATGGGTGGTTTTTCTGGATCCAAAGTGTATTCGTTGAGCAATCGTATAGGCGACAAGGTATATATCGCCTAATGCATAATGAAGTAATCAATCGCTGCAAAGAAAGCAAAGATTGCTGTGGGATTCGACTATATGTTGAAAGAGATAATATAAACGCCCAAAAAGTCTATAAGAACCTTGGGATGCATGAAACAGATTATTATCTATTTGAAGAAGAATTTTAATCAATACGGAGACCCCTAAAATGACTATCCAAGATGAGCAATTAGAAAGTTTTCTTGCTGACAATCATGACGCAGTACTTTCGACCACAAGATCAAATGGGGCCACACAGCTCAGTGTCGTGACAGTCGGATTCCATAAAGGTGGTGCCATCTTTACTACAACAAAATCTAGAGCAAAATTCATTAATCTTAATAGAAACCAGAATTGCTCTCTTCTAATTTCAAGTTCCGACTGGAGACCATACGTGGTTCTAGAAGGTAACGCCACTATTTTCTCTGACACCACCACCGATCCAAAAACCTTAAAAGAAGTACTTCGGGCAACCTACAGGTCAGCCGCAGGGAGGGAGCATCCAGATTGGAATGAATATGACATGGCAATGAAACGAGATTCTCGAGTAGCCATATTAGTAAATGCAAAAAACATTTACGGGACTCTTTCAGTATAGAAAATCCCCTTTATACAATCCTCGAAAGCCGTAACAATCTCGGCAACAAACCAAGGAAGGCACCTTCCACTAAGGTCAATACTGCAATAATGACCGTACAGTCAAAGAAAAACCCCTGCGGGAACATGGCTATCAAATAGTCATGTCTTGGATCTAAAATCCATAAATCATTACTGAAACTCACCAAGTGGAAATACAAAAATAGCCTATCAAAGCCGACTAGGGCCAAAAGTGCCACAAACAAAACCAAACTAAATGTCAGCCACCCTCCTTTCATAAAATATCTGGGCATTATTTTTTTCCATTTGCTAGATGAATCTATGAGTAACAAAAGGGAGGCAATCACAATCAATATTGCAGAATACAACTGGACTAAATAAACCATTCTTACGAGTTGTTTAACATCATACATATGGAGAACTTCCTTCTCATTAAACAAATTTGCGATCATTCTTCCGTGAAGTGAAATCCTTACCGTTATCTTATCTTCGTCATTGTTGAAATAATCTCTTATTTGCTGTCCGGCGTTTTGCAACTGCTCGTACTCAATTCCCGTATATTTCTCAATTTCATATTTAGTAAATCCATAGTCATAAAGAATTCCTGAATTCAGTACCAGCCTGACATTAGTAGTGATTAGAAACGCTGGAACACAAACAAAAAACAAGGCCTGTAGAATGATGTGAAAAATTCTTATTTTCATGCTGTACTAAGCTTATTGATGCTGCATTCCGAGTGTCAATATGGGTATAAAGGATTTAATAAATGAAGTCTCGACTAACTTTCTCCGATACTTTCGAGGGAATCCTTGAACTTGTGGACCAACTTCGGTCGGCAGAAGGATGCCCGTGGGACCAAGAACAAACATTACAAACATTATCACCACTTCTATTAGAAGAATGTTACGAACTAGTCGAAGCAATTGAAATCGAAAGTGACTCTGGAAGACTTGAGGAACTAGGCGATCTTTTCTTGCACCTAGCTTTCCAGATTTCTATTTCAGAAGAGGAAAGTACATTTACCAGGTCAGATGTATTCGAATCAGCGTTAATCAAGTATATCGATAGGCACCCACATGTTTTCGCTGGTCAAACGGTTAATTCCATAGAGGAATTAAAAGATAATTGGGAAAAAATAAAACAAGAAGAAAAAAAAGAGTCTCGTAAATCTGCATTGGACGGCATCCCTCAAAACTTGCCCAGTCTATCTTCCGCCCAAAAAATACAGCAGAAAGCAGCTAGAACGGGATTCGATTGGGACAATCCAAAAGAAATCCAAGAAAAGATCATGGAAGAATTTTTTGAATTCGAATCGGCGGAAACATTTGAAGAACTTGAAGAAGAATTTGGTGATTTGTTATTTACCATCGTAAACATGGGTCGACACAGTAAAATTGACCCAGAAAAAGCGTTAAGAAATTCCAATAGAAAATTTATTTCCCGATTTAAATCTATGGAACAATTAGCGACTCAAAAAGGGAAGGAATTCTCCGACCTATCATTGAAAGAGCAAGATAATTTGTGGAAACAAGTGAAATTACAGGAGCACCACTAATGGGATTGCCGGACAAAAATAACGAGGAACAACTTATGTGGGATCAGGTTTACCTTCATTTTGGCCACCTAATATCTGAAGACACTTTTGAAAATATCAAAGAATCCATTGAAGACATAGTAAGTAACGCCATAGAAATCAGATCGGCCAAGTTGGATCACAATTTTCCACCATTAAATATATACCAGCCATACAGGAGCGAATTTGATGAATAAGGGCCCCTTGTTTGAAAGTTTGCGCTCTATTGGAAAAGATATTGAGAACAAAAAAATATCACCTGTGGAAATCACAAAATATTATTTGGATAGACTACATAAATTGGGTCCAGAATATAATTCTGTAGTTACAATTACTGAACAATTGGCCTTGCATCAAGCTACCTTAGCCGAAGAGGAAATTATGGCTGGCAGGTATAAAGGTATACTCCACGGCATACCTTTCGGGGCTAAAGATTTACTCGCGACAAAATATGGAATCCCAACAACTTGGGGGGCCGAGCCATTTCGAAATCAAATCTTTGATTACAACTCAACCGTAATAGAAAGATTATGTGATTCAGGAGCTATATTAGTCGCAAAATTAGCCATGATAGAACTTGCGGGGGGAATGGGATATAGACAACCAAATGCCTCTCTTACCGGTCCTTGTAAAAGCCCCTGGGACAAGAACACATGGGCTGGCGGTTCATCAAGCGGTTCAGGGTCCGCTGTAGGCACTGGTCTAGTACCATTCGCTATAGGCTCAGAAACATGGGGTTCAATATTATCTCCTGCTAATAACTGCGGGGTCTCTGGCTTACGACCCACATATGGAAGAGTGAGCAGATACGGAGCTATGGCACTGAGCTGGTCTTTAGACAAAATAGGTCCGCTATGCCTATCTGCAGATGACTGTGGAATTGTCCTAGAACATATATCTGGACCAGATGCCAAAGACCCTTCCAGCAGCAAAAACATATACGCCTACAATCCCTATATGCCTGAAAGAAAATTCAAAATAGCTATCCTCTCAGATGCAACCCTGAGCGTAGATAGCGAAGTTTCAGATAATTTTCAGCACAGTTTGCAGGAACTCACTCGGTTCTGTGATATCGAGGAAATCGATTTACCTGAATATCCATATGAGGCTATCACCAGAACCATCATGCTGGCAGAATCAGCAACTATTTTTGAAGAATTCACCGATACTGGGAAAGCACGTCTTCTTACAGCCCCCGAAGATAAATATGGGCCATATGCACGTACTTCTGTCCTTGCAAAAGACTATTTGAAATCCATACGATTGAGGGATGAAATAGCGCAAATCATTGATCCTACACTTTCAAAATATGACGCTATATGCGGTCCAACTCGAGGAAATCCAGCGTCACCGATAGAAGACGAATTCAGAGGGGCCATTAGAGGGAATGCTAAGGATACACTTGGGGCGCTAGGCAATGCGGTTGGATTACCCGCTATCTCAGTCCCTAATGGATTCACCGAAGCTAACCTACCAACAGGAATTCAATTTGTGGGACGGGCATATGCAGAAAATACAATTCTCGCCCTGGCAAATCACTTTCAAAAGAAAACTGAGTGGCACTTAAGGCACCCAGCAGAACTCTTAGATGAAATTTAAGCTACAAGTAGCAAGGTTTATCCACATGCGGCTGATATAATTCACCTCACCAGGACAATCCTAGTACACTGAAACCTACAGATAAACCGAGGAAAT
>TARA_B100000686_G_scaffold240186_1_pt1 | contig 16764 bp, 17 predicted proteins | sample TARA_B100000686 | Tara Oceans TARA_B100000686 (sample SAMEA2622733) | marine metagenome | biome: marine biome (ENVO:00000447); feature: marine epipelagic mixed layer (ENVO:xxxxxxxxx); material: "saline water (ENVO:00002010), including plankton (ENVO:xxxxxxxx)" | depth 150 m
CCAGCCATATTCGTGGCTATGGTTACTGCTCCAGGCACCCCTGCTTGAGCTATAATATTTGCTTCTTCTTTGTGATTTCTAGCATTTAAAACATTATGCTTAATTTTATGCTTTTTTAATAATTTTGATAACATTTCAGATTTTTCTATACTAGTTGTACCTACTAAAACCGGTTGTTTTTTTAAATTTGCTTTTTTAATACTATCTATAACACTTATCCATTTTTCTTCTGCTGTCCTATATACTTCATCATTTTTATCTATTCTAATCATGTCCTTATGAGTAGGAATGGAAACTACTTCTAAATCATAAATTTCAATAAATTCTGGAGCCTCAGTAGCTGCCGTGCCAGTCATACCTGAAAGTTTTGGATACATTCTAAAATAATTTTGAAAAGTTATGGAGGCTAATGTTTGATTTTCATTTTTTATATTAACATTTTCTTTGGCTTCTAATGCTTGATGAAGTCCATCCGAATATCTTCTTCCTTCCATCATTCTTCCTGTGAATTCATCAATTATTACAACCTTGTCTTGATTGACTATATAATCTGTGTCTCTTTCAAAAAGCTTATTCGCTCTTATCGCTTGATTTACATGGTGAACAATACTTACATTATCTGGACCATATAAGTTTTGTCCTTTTAGCAGGTTTTTATTTTTTAATATTTTTTCTATATTTTCATTACCTATTTCTGTTAGAGTCACATTTTTAGTTTTTTCATCAATTTCTATATCCTTATCTTTTATCATTGGAACTATAGTATTGATTTTTTTATATAAATCTGAATTATCTTCAGTTGGCCCAGATATTATTAATGGTGTTCTTGCTTCATCAATTAAAATTGAATCTACTTCATCAACTATTCCGTAATTGAAAGGTCTTTGAACCATTTGCTCAAATGAAAATTTCATATTATCTCTTAAAAAATCAAAACCTAGCTCGTTATTAGTTGCATATAAAATGTCACAGTTATATGCTTTTTTTCTTTCTTCATCTTCTAATTCTGGTATCACACAACCCACACTTAATCCTAGAAATTTATATATTTCACCCATCCATTCACTATCTCTACTAGCTAGATAATCATTGACCGTTACTATATGAACACCTTTATTTGTGAGTGCATTTAGATAAGCAGGAAGAGTAGATACTAGAGTTTTTCCTTCACCAGTTTTCATTTCAGCAATTTTTCCTTGGTGAAGAGTAATTCCACCAATAATTTGAGCATCATAATGCCTTTGTCCTAGTACTCTTTTAGAGGCTTCTCTTACTGTTGCAAAAGCTTCAGGTAATAAAGAATCTAAGTCTTTATTATTTTTATAATTTTCTTTAAATTTAGAAGTATTATTTTTTAACTCAGTATCTGATAAATTTTTAATTTTGTCTTCTAGTGTATTAATTTGCTCTACTAAAAGGCTAATTTTTTTAATATATCTTTCATTAGGAGTTCCAAATAATTTTTTTGCTATATTATTTAGCATTTTAAGATTCCAGTATTTTATTTTTATAAATTATATAGTATTACTTTTTAAGTACACTATTAATATAGGTAATATATTATTTTATAGTTTTTTATACTATAATTAAATAAAAAGAAAGAAACTAGATTTGCCAAAAATATTTAAAAAATCACCTTTAGCTCCTAAAAGTTTTCCTAATTTACCTAAAATAGATGGAATAAAGCTTTTTTCTATGCATGCAGGAATCAGAAAAAATAATAAATTAGATGTAATGTTAATTTTAATTCCTCTGGGAGCAAATGTTGCATGTGTATTAACTAATAGCAATACCCCTTCAGCTCCTGTGAATTGGTGTAAAAATATTAGAAATCACGGAAGAGCAAAAGCGTTAATTGTAAATTCTGGAAATGCGAATGCCCATACTGGTAAATTTGGTGTTAAAACAGTTAAAAATACTGTAAAAGCCATAACTGGTATTATGAATTGTACTCAAAAAGAGGTATATGTATGTTCTACTGGAGTTATAGGAGAAAAGTTAGATTCAAAGATTATAACCAGAGCTGTTTTAAAATTAATAAATAAAAAAGAAAGTTTATGGCAAGAAATTGCAGAATCTATATGTACGACTGATACTTTCAATAAAGGTGCAGTATCATATTTTAACTTAGGAGGTAAAAAATATAAAGTTTTGGGGATAGCTAAAGGATCAGGAATGATTTATCCAAATATGGCTACAATGTTAAGTTTTATTTTTACTGATTTTCCTTTAAGTTCCAAAATACTAAGAATTTTATTCAAGAATAGTGTGGATATTTCTTTTAATTCTATAACTGTTGATGGAGATACTTCTACTTCAGACACAAGTTTACTATTTTCTGTTTATGATAAAAATGTTGATAGACCTATTGTGGATTTGTCAGATAATAGAATATTAAAATTTAAAGCTTCTCTTGATAAAGTTTTAAAAGATTTAGCGATACAAATAGTATCTGATGGCGAAGGTGCTAAAAAAATAATTACTGTTCATGTGAAATCAGCAAAAACTTATAAAAATGCAAAAATTATTGCGTTATCAATAGCTAATTCACCTCTTGTTAAGACGGCCATTGCCGGAGAAGATCCAAATTGGGGAAGAATTGTAATGGCAATAGGAAAATCAAATGTTCCTATTGATCAAAATTTATTATCTATTTCTATTTGTGGAAAACAAGTTACTAAATGTGGAACTTTAATAAAGAATTATAATGAAAGATCAGTGGCAAAAAAAATGAAAAAACAAGAAATATTAATAGAAGTTGATTTAGGTCTTGGTAAAAATGAGGCCACAATATGGACATGTGATTTAACTCATGATTATGTTAAAATTAACGCTGATTATAGATCATAGGTTTAAATTTCCTATACATTTTCCTTCTATTCTTAGATCAGAGTATCTGCTATTTATTTTAAAGATTTTATTTAAAATAGAATAAGTCATAGTTAGTGAGCTTTTTTCTCCAGTTTTTCTTTCCCAACCTCCTAAACCTACAACTGCGCCGCCATTTGCTTTTCTTATAGAAAATTTTGCAATTTTTATATCATCTTTAATTTTAAAAATTATTAAGAATTTAGGGATACTTTTTTTTACGGTCCATTCTATATAAGAAGTTTTATTTTTTGACCATTGTATTCCTTTACAATTCAACTCTTCACTGGATTGTGCCTGTATATTTTTTATAACGTTAAACAAAATAATTATAATAATTAGGTATATTATTTTCATATCTAAATATGTATTCATATTTTATGTAATTGTGCTACTATTTTTTAATTATCAACATTAATATAAAATAAATTATTTTTTCCAACCTGACACAAAAATGATATTAAAGGGCATAGAAAAATTTGAATTATTTGAATATTTTTTTATGAGAAAATTTTCTGCTTCTTTAAATATTGATTTTGGAGTAAAAGTTTTTTTTCTTGAAGTTAAAATATTTTTTTCTCCTAATTCTCTTATGTCTATTAACAAGTCTTTAATGTTCTTATATTTGAAAATAATTTTTTCTAAATCAGCTAATGAATCATTAAAACCTGCCCTTTGCATTAAGTTTCCTAATGTTTTGATATCACAAAATGGATAAGTTCTAGAATATAAACCTCCTAATATTTTTTCATCAGCATAGGCTAAACTTTCAGATAAAGGAGCTATTGTTCCTTGTCCCCAAAATGCTGCAATAAATAAACCGTTGTGTTTTAAAGAATTATAAATTTGTTTTAAAACTCCTGGAAGATCGTTTACTATGTTTAATCCTAAAATAGAAAAAATTAAATTAAAACTATTGTTTTTAAAAGGAATAAGCTCTTCATCACAAATTACATCAATATTTTTTAAGTAGTTATTTTTAGTTAGGCTAGTTTTATATAGATTTTTTATTTTTCCAGAGTTTTTTATTATATATTCAGTTTCATTAATTTTTGAATTAATTTCAAGCGTATCTTTATAATTAAAGTTAGTTTCTTTTAAACGTTCTCCAATTTCTATAGAAATATTTTCATAAATATGTTTTTTCTTAATATTTTTTGGTATAATTTTTTTTCTATCAAAAATTATAGGAATTAAGTTTTTAAAATTATTATTTTGCATTGTTTTTATATGATTACATTTAATTTTATATTTATATAGTTTTATTTATATGATTGAGGGAGGTTATGTGAAAGAAGTTATAATATATACAGGTTTTTTATGCAGATATTGTAAGATGGCAAAAAGCTTTTTTACAAATAAAAATATAAAATATAAAGAAATTAATATACATAAAAATCCTGATAAAAAAAAAGATATGATTAAGTTATCTAGAGGTAGGATAACTATTCCTCAAATATTTATAGGTGAGACTTATATTGGGGGTTGGAATGATTTATATCAATTAAATATTGAAAAAGGTTTAAATAAAATTTTACAAAAGGAAGGAATAAAATGAAAATAGCTTTAGTTCAAATGACATCAGTTCCTGATATTGAAACTAATATAAATTTTATTTCTAATAGTATTATAAAGGCAAAAGATAATTTTGCAGATATAGTACTTTTTCCTGAAAATTGTGGTTTTATGGGACCTGGTAAATTAATGTTTGATAATGCAAGATATGAAAAATCACATTTAGTTTTAAAAATTTCTAAAGAATTGGCAAAAAAAAACAGTATATTTGTTTTATTAGGATCTATAGCTGTATTAAAAAAAATGAATAATATTTTAAAAATGGTGAATAGATCATATTTTATTGATAATAATGGAGAAATAATTGGAAAATATGATAAAATTCATATGTTTGATGCGATTATATCCCAAAATGAAATTTATAAAGAGTCAGATAGATATCACGCTGGTTCTAAAGTTGTTAATGTTAAGAATAAATTAGGTAATTTTGGTCTTAGTATTTGTTATGATTTAAGATATCCAGAATTATATACTAAATTAGTGAAAAGAGGAGTTGATATTATTACAATACCTTCAGCTTTTACTGTAAATACAGGGAAAGATCATTGGGAGGTATTGCTAAGATCTAGGGCTATTGAAACTTCTTGCTGGGTTTTGGCACCTGCGCAAGTAGGTAATCACTATGGCAAAAGAATAACTTGGGGACATTCTATGGTAATTGATCCTTGGGGTAGAGTTGTTTCAGAAGCAGGAAAAAAACAAGGTATTATTTACGCAAATATTAAAAGGGACTTATCTAAAAAAATTAAATCAAATTGGGGCTTATAGTTTTTTTGCGTAGATTCTTTGTATAGCTTTTTTTATTGGAAAATTTATTATTATTTCTTCATAATTTAAGATCTTCATTTGATTATTCTTTGCTAAATAAAATAATTCTTGTGGTTTAAGTAAAAATTTTTGATTATTTGGCTTACCGAACATTTTATTTTCTACGGAAAATGTTTCATAAATTAACAAACCGTTTCGTTTAAGGCTATTTATAATTTTGTTAAAAATTTCTCTATGTAAATAATTTGTTACTATGATTGTATCAAAGCACTTGTCTATGAATGGCCAATTATATTTTTTTTCAAAATTTACATTAATTTTATAAAGATTATTTATTTTAGGTATATTTTTTAGCTTAATTAAATCTAAATCAGCTGAAACTACTTTGTAACCTTTTGATTTTGCATATATGCTGTGTCTTCCATTCCCACTAGCTAAGTCTAGTAAAATTTTATTTTTATTTACTTTAAAAAGATATTTTTGTATCCATTCTGATGCATTATTAGATATATTTTTGTTAATTAAATTTAATTTTTTTTTCATATTAAGTATAATATATACAAGATTTTATAAGGATATAAAAATCTAATAAATTATAATTACATATTTTTAAATTATTGGAGAGTGTTTTGATTAAGTATGATCTTAAATGTGATAATGATCATTTATTTGAAGGATGGTTTCCCAGTTCTGCTGATTTTGAAAAACAGGAGAAAGAAGGGCTAATATCTTGTCCTACTTGTTCATCACAAAATGTTAAAAGGGCATTAATGTCGCCTGCAATAAAAAGACCAATAATAGAAAAAAATATTAAAAGAAAAAATAAAAATGATTCAAAAGAAATTGAACTAAAAACTCAAATAAGAACCTTAAATAAATTAATTGAAAAAAACACTACTGATGTAGGAAAGAATTTTGCTCAAGAAGCAAGAATGATTTATAAAGGAGAAAAAAAAGATACAGCAATCAGAGGAAGCGCTACCTCTAAAGAAGAAAAAGAATTAAAAAAAGAAGGTATTCCATTTATAAAAGTTCCTTGGGTAAAAGATAATTAAATAAAAAAGAAAGGTTAAATAAATTAATGGAATCTAAATTTTCTCGTACTCTAGAAGAATGGAAAGAATTAGCAAAGGAAGAACTAAAAGGTAAAAATTCTGATACTTTAATTTGGACTACACCTGAAGGTATAGATATACAACCATTGTATATTGAAGAAGATTTAAATGAATTAAAACATATTGGAAATATGCCAGGTTTTTTACCATTTTTAAGAGGCCCAAAGGCTACAATGTATACTGGGAGACCATGGACCATAAGGCAATATGCTGGCTTTTCTAATGCTAAGGATTCGAATGAGTTTTATAAAAAGAATTTAGCAGAAGGACAAATGGGGTTGTCAGTAGCTTTTGACTTGGCTACTCATAGAGGATATGACAGTGACCATCCAAGAGTTTCAGGAGATGTGGGCATGTCAGGTGTTGCTATAGATTCTGTAGAAGATATGAAATTATTATTTGACCAAATTCCTTTGGATAAAATGTCTGTATCTATGACTATGAATGGTGCAGTTCTTCCGGTGATGGCTAATTTCATTGTAGCTGCAGAAGAAGAAGGGGTAAAGGCAAAGTATTTAAAAGGGACTATTCAAAATGATATTTTAAAAGAGTTTATGGTAAGAAATACATATATTTATCCTCCTAAAGAATCTATGAGAATAGTAGCAGATATTATTGATTATACAGCTAGATTTATGCCTTCATTTAATTCAATATCTATAAGTGGTTACCACATGCAAGAAGCAGGAGCCAATCAAGTTCAGGAACTAGCTTTTACCATTGCTGATGGTATAGAATATGTCAGAGCAGCAATAAGTAAAGGTTTAAAAGTTGATGATTTTGCACCAAGATTATCATTTTTTTTTGCTATAGGAATGAACTTTTTTATGGAGGTTGCAAAATTAAGAGCTGCAAGATGGTTATGGGCTGATTTAATGCAGAAGCATTTCAAACCAAATGATGGTAAATCAATGATGTTAAGAACACATTGTCAAACTTCTGGTGTATCTTTAACGGAACAAGATCCATACAATAACGTCGTCAGAACAACAATAGAAGCTATGGCTGCAGTTATGGGTGGAACTCAATCTTTACATACAAATGCTTTTGATGAAGCCGTTGCATTACCTACAGATTTTTCTGCCAGAATAGCGAGAAACACACAATTGATCATAAATGAAGAGACTGGGATAACAAAAACAGTTGATCCTTTGGCAGGTTCTTATTATTTAGAAGCATTAACTGGAAGATTAATAGCTTCAGCTGAGAAACTTATAAATGAGATAGAAGATTTAGGAGGAATGACTAAGGCTGTAGAAAAAGGCATACCTAAAAATATGATTGAAGAGTCTGCTGCAAGAAAACAAGCAAGTATAGATTCTGGAGAATCTATAATAGTAGGTGTTAATAAGTATAAAGCGAAAGAAGATTCTAAATTTGATATTTTGAAGGTTGATAATAAAGAAGTAAGAGAGGGACAGATAAAAAATTTAATTAAGTTAAAAGAGAGCAGGGATCAATCAGCTGCAGATAATGCATTAAAAAAATTAACTGAAGGAGCAAAAAATAAAAATGCTAATTTATTAGAACTAGCTGTAGAGGCTGCGAGGAAAAGAGCAACTGTAGGAGAAATATCTTATGCTTTAGAGAAGGTTTTTGGGCGTCATCAAGCCTCTTATAAGGGCGTTTCAGGGGTTTATGGAAATGAGTTAAATAATAATGAAAATTATATATATGTAAAAAATATAATAAAAGATTTCGTAAGTAAAAAAAATAGAAAACCTAAAATTTTAATTGTTAAGTTAGGTCAGGATGGACATGATAGAGGAGCTAATATAGTTGCCAGCGCATATGAAGATTTAGGATTTGAAGTAGAAGTTGGACCATTATTCCAAACTCCTGAAGAATCTGCTGATATGATAAAATTATTTAATCCAGATGTGGTAGGAGCTTCAAGTCTGGCAGGTGGTCATTTAACATTAATACCAGAAATGATTAATCAAATTAAAAATAGGATAAATAAAAAAGTGTTGGTAATAGCTGGAGGAGTTATACCTCATGAAGATTATAAAAAGTTAGAAAATGCTGGAGTTGATGCAATATTTGGGCCAGGTACAAATATTACTGATGCTGCAAGAAGGATAATAGGGTTAATAGAACAAAGACCTGAAAGTGTTGATATAAATTAAAAAGATTTCTTGACTGATACCTTAAGGAGTTTTATTAACGTATTTTATTTAGAGGATTTTTGATGTCTAGGGTATGTGATTTAACTGGTAAAAAAGTAATGACTGGAAATAATGTAAGTCATGCTAAAAATAGAACGCGTAGGCGTTTTTTACCTAATTTACAAAATATATCTCTTTATAGTGAGGTTTTAAATAAAACTATAAAGTTTAAGGTTTCTTCTAGTGCGATAAGAACAGTAGAAAAGAAAGGTGGCATTGATAAATTTTTAATGGCATCTTATGAAAAAGATTTGTCATCTAATGCTTGTCATTATAAAAAACTAATAGAAAAAAAAGAAATGTCAAAATCTTAATATTTTTTGTATTTTCTAGTATTTTTTTTATCAAATAAAATAGCTAATTGGTTTGTTATAGCGCCACCTAACTGGTCTACTTCAATAATTGTCAATGCTTGATTATAATACCTAGTTACGTCATGTCCAATTCCTATTGCTAGTAACTCAATATTTGAATTTATTTCAATTTTTTTAATAATATTTCTTAAATGTTTATCGAGATAACTTCCAGAATTAGTACTTAAAGTAGAATCATCAACGGGTGCTCCATCTGATATTACCATGAGAATCTTTCTATTTTCTGGTCTTTTGTTTAATCTTTCACTTGCCCATTCTATCGCTTCTCCATCAATATTTTCTTTTAATATCCCTTCCCTTAACATTAACCCTAAATTTGTTTTAGATCTTCTCCATGGAGAATTTGCACTTTTGTATATAATATGTCTTATTTCATTTAATCTTCCTGGATTAGCAGGTCTTCCATTTTTTATCCATTCATCTCTTGCTTTACCTCCTTTCCAAGATCTAGTTGTAAAACCAAGTATTTCTACTTTTACGCCACATCTTTCTAGTGTTCTGGCTAAAATATCAGCACTAAGGGCTGCTACAGTTATAGGTCTGCCTCTCATTGATCCAGAGTTGTCTATTAGTAGGGTAACGATAGTATCTTTAAATTCTGATTCAATTTCTTTTTTATAAGATAATGATTGAAGAGGGTTAACAATAATTCTTGGTAGTCTTGCAGAATCTAATATTCCTTCTTCTAGATTAAATTCCCACCATCTATTTTGTTGTGCCATTAGTTTTCTTTGTAATCTATTAGCTAATTTAGATATTATATTATCCATATTTTCAATTTGTTTATCTAAGTTTTGTCGAAGTCTTGATAATTCTTCTAAATCACATAAATCTTGAGCATAAATAGTTTCATCAAATTTTTTTGTATAAGCATTGTAAGTAAAATTTTCTTTATTATCTTTAGGTGGAATATAAAAAGGATTAGCTTCTCTACTATTATCTGATTCTGAATTTTCATCGTCAATTATTTCATTATCTGTTTCATCACTTTCACTAGAAATTTCTTCTTCAGAACTTGTATCATCTTTTTTATCTAAGTTTTGATTTTTTTCTTCGTTACCTTGATTTTCGTTTTCTTGATCATTTTGATCATCATCGCTATTTTCATCATCTTCTGTTTCAGTTTGAATTTGAATTGATTCTAGTTTTTCAACTAGATTTAAAGATAAATTAGAAAAATCTTTTTGTTTATTTATATTTATTATTAAATCGTCAATATTTTCTTTTATAATAGGTTCTAAATCATCTCGCCATGCATTACTTATTTGTTTTAATTCATTAGGTAATTTTTGGTTTGTTAATTTTTCTTGCATAATAATTTGAACTGCGTCTTCAAAAGCTACTTCTTCTTTTTTTAAATTTTTTGATAAGTTTGTTTTTTTATATTTTTTAATAATATTATTTTTGATATTATTTTTTATGCCTTTATATTCTATTATTCCTAATGATTCGTATCTTGCTGCTTCTATTGAGTTAAATATATTATTACTATTTTTAGATTTTGGTTTTATGGAATTATGAATTTCCAAATTATGATTTTTAAATTTTAAAGCTAGACTATCAGCTAAACCCCTAATTTCATTTTTTTCCATATCCTCTAATTGAATGCTGGGAAGAGGAAGATTTACTTGATTGGAATCTTTTTTTTCTATTTGATTTCCAAATTGTACATTAATATCCTTATTTTTAGAAATGGCTTTTAAAGTAGAAGATATAGATTGTTTAAAACTTTCAATTTTTTTATTTTTATTGCTCATTATTTATTATATTTTCTGAAATTGAACTTAGCCATTCATTTGGTAATAGTTTACCAAAACATCTTTGAAAGTATTCACTTAAAGTCATTCTTTCGGTTTCATCACATTTATTTAAAAAGCTAATTTTAAAAGCATATTCAATATCATTAAAAATAATACTATTTTCTGCCCATGTAATTACCGTTCTAGGAGACATTACAGTTGACAAATCTCCATTTTTAAATCCATTCCTTGATAAATTTGCAAGTTTAACCATATTGGTTATGTCATCTTGTTTAAGAAAATTTCCATCAATGTTTTTTATTTTGGAATTTACTATTTTTGATTCTATTTCTTCAGATAAATAATTTAATGCTGTTACTATGTTCCAACGATCTATTTGTCCTTGATTTATCTGTTGAGTACCATGATAGAGACCTGTAGTATCTCCTAGACCAACTGTATTTGCTGTACCAAATAGTCTAAAATTTTGATGAGGACTGATAACTTTACTTTGATCTAAGAGTGTAAGCTTTCCGTCTGATTCCAGAATTCTTTGTATTACAAACATTACATCTGGTCTTCCTGCATCATATTCATCAAAAACTAGAGCTGTAGGTGATTGTATTGCCCAAGGCAAAATACCTTCTTTAAATGTAGTTATTTGTTTGCCATTATCTAATACGATAGCATCTTTTCCTATTAAATCTATTCTACTTATATGGCTATCTAGGTTAATTCTTATGCATCTCCAATTTAATCTTGCTGCTACTTGCTCAATATGTGTAGATTTTCCAGTACCATGGAGCCCTTGTATTAAAACTCTTCTATTATGTTGAAAACCCGCTATAATTGCTAGCGTTGTTTCTTCATCAAAATGATAGGTAGGATCTATAGTTGGGACATATTGATCGGGTTCTGAATATGCAGGTACTTTAATACTTTTATTAATTTTAAAAGCAGTTTTAGTATCAATTGTGGTGTCGGGTAAATTCCGAGTAGTAATTATATCTTCTTTAATATCCATATTTATTTTCCTGAGTTTTTATATTGAGTAATTATCTATAAGAATTTTATACGCCTCATTAATTTCAATTAACTTATTATTACATGAGTTTTTATTTAAATTAGCATCAGGGTGATGTTTCTTTACTAATTTTTTATATTTTTTCTTAATCTCTATCAAACTTGCACCTATAGGTAAATCTAATTTTTTAAAAGATAGTAATATTTTATCATCTTTTATACTTTTAATACTTTTACTATATGTATTATTATTTTTATTTTCATAGTTTTTTAAAATTTCGCTATCATCTTTGAAGACATTTGCATAAAATCTTTGGCCCATAGGCCAAGTAGGTAGATGCCAGGTATTATCTTCTTTAATTTCTTTTTCAATTTCTTTTTGGGACAATCCTAAAAAATAGTTCCATTTTTTATTATATTCTCTGACATGATCTATACAAAACCATCTAAATTCTCTTAGGTTGTTTCTATTTTTGGGTGCTCTATATATTCCTTTGTTATTACAATCTTTCCATTCACAGTATTTAATTAACTGTAGATTGTCCTTTTCGTATAAACTTTTAATTTTGTTATTTGAATATTTCATTTAAATTAATCTATATTAATATAACTTATTTAAGAAAGGTACTATTTTTATGGATAAAGGGGAAAGAAAAAAAAGAATAGAAAAATTATTAATGGATAATTTTAGTCCTAAGTACATAAATGTAGTTGACGATAGTATAAGTCATATAGGTCATATAGGATATCAAGAAGGAGGGGAAACCCACTATAATATTGAAATAGAAAGTGAAGCTTTTCTGGGTAAAAATAGAGTTGAAAGAGAACGAATGGTTTCTAAATTATTAGAAAAAGAATTTCAAACCGGCTTACACGCATTATCTCTAAAATTTATAAATTAAAATTATAATATTTTATCTTTATAAAATTCTGGAAAATATTTTTGAATTACCTCTCCATCTTCCCTCCAACTATGACAAGAGTTAATTAATTTTGGTTCATCATTTTGTTTTTGTTCAGTTTTTTTTAAAGCTTTATATGAATATATTGTTTGAAATGCTGTAGTAGCAATAGGGAATAAAAGTTCAACCAAATGAGTGCATCCTTGAATTCCCCCAACTTTTGAATACACATTTTTTCTAAATCCTTTTCCTATTGTAACTCCTATTAATTTTTTAAAATTTGGAACAATAGCAGGACACGTCTTGTATGGATGACTATCCATATCTACATAAATTTCTTTTATTGTTAAGTTATCATTCATTGTAATTCTTATGCTCATGTTGTGTACTGCTGTTCCTGCATTTACATTACCTCTATAATCGGATTTAAAATTGTAAGTTTTAGTATCTTTGAGATGGCCTTCAATATCCCATAAACCATCTTTTCTTTTATAGCCTTCACAATGAATTTTTCTTATATGAATTTTTTTTCTGTCTTTAGATTGAGGCAGCATATTCTTCCCATTCTTTGTTATATGATTATTGTTAGAAATATAGTGATAGTTATAATTGAGATTAAAGTAGAGGTCATTAGATAATTTGCAACTTTTTCTGGCGAAACTTTATATTGAGAGGCAAAAAGATAAGTAAAAATTGGAGCTGGTAGAACACCTTGTATTAATATAATTTTTTGGGCTATTCCCCCAATATTAAAAAACATAGTTAATAAATAAGCGAGGGTTAGTGCTATAATACTCCTAATAATTGCTAAAAGTATGATTTTTAGTTCTAAGTTGAATTTAATTTTGCTTATGGATGTTCCCATAGTGAATAGTAATAATGGTATTGTAATTCCTGCTAAAACTGATGTTGTATTTGAAATAGTTTTAGGAAGTTGTATCTCATTATAATTTATTATCAAACCTAATAATACGGCGTATATAACTGGAGCTTTCAATAGATACTTTATAGAGAGTTTACCTGACCAAATGGTTAAACCTAATGTAAAATGAAGAACAGAGGTAATCATAAAATATATTATTGATAATTCTAATCCTATTTTTCCAAAAGCAAATAAGCATACAGTTAAACCTAAATTACCACTATTTTGAAATGTCATTGGATTAATTAAAGGTCTGATTGGCTCTTTAAATAATTTGAGAATTAAAAATGATAAAATTAACATTATTAAGGTCATTAAGATGGCAATAAATGTAATATTTTTAATTAATATACTGGAAGTTTCTGAATTAATTAGTGTATTAAAAATAAGAGTGGGTGCCCCTATCCAGGTAATTAATTTTATTATTTCTTGTTCATTTAAATTATTATTAAATTTATTCCAAAGGTATCCTAACAAGGTGATAATAAAGATTGGTAAAATTATGGGAAACAGCTGTAAAAGAATATTAAGCATTTAGTTTAATTACTATTTTCTTGGCGTTTAATATTTAATTTAGTAATCCTGGTACGTTGTCTTTCTAAAATAGTAAAACTAAATGTTTTTATATTCACTATTTCTTTTACTTTAGGTAGTTTTTGCGCTTTATCTATTACCAAACCAGCTACTGTTGATGCTTCTTCATCTGGAAGTTCCCAGTCCATAAATCTATTTAAGTCTCTAATAGTCATATTTCCGTCAACATCTACACTATTGTCTGATAAAACTATTGGACCAGATGTAGGTTTATCAAATTCATCAAATATTTCCCCCACAATTTCTTCAAGAACATCTTCCAGGGTAATTAGACCTTGTAAGTCACCATATTCATCAATGACAAAAACCATTTGAATAGTAAATTTTTTAAATTGATTTAGTTGATCAGATAAGGAAGTATTTTCAGATATAAATAGTGGTTTTTGAACTAGTTCATTAATATTTATGTTATCATTTAAATTTTTTGCTCTTAATAAGTCTTTTATATGTATTGTCCCAACAATATTATCTGGATTTTCTTTCCATAAGGGCAGCCTAGTAAATCTTCCATTAAGTGCAATATTAATTATTTCATCTATATTTTCTTCGATATTTATACTTTTTATATCTTTTCTATGAGTCATAATTTCACTAACTTTTACTTCGCTAAGATCTAAAATATTTTCGAGCATAATGCTTTCTCTTTTCCTAAAATTTCCTTGTTTTTTTTCAAGTAAGATTGCTCCTCTTAAGTTTTGTTTCCAATCACTTTTAGTTTTTTCTCTACTTATTAAAGATAAGAATAACCCTACTAGATTATGCACTGTAGTGCTTATAGGGGATAAAATATAATTAAAGAAAACAGTTATTGGTGCTGTGCTTAAAATTAATTCTTCTGCTCTTCTAATTGCATAAGTTTTAGGAAGGATTTCTGAAAATATAAATATTAAAGCGGTCATAATAATAGTTGTATATATTATACCTTTATCACCAAACAATTTTATTAAAACACTAGTAGCTAATACAGATGCAAGTATATTTACAATATTATTTCCAAGTAATAAGGTGCTTATAACTTTTTCTCTTGCTTCTAGAAGAAATTTTGCTTTTTTATATTTGTTATCCCATTGTAGTGCTTTTGCATCTGATATTCTAGTGATAGCAGTTTCAGAAGAAGAGAAAAAAGCTGATAGTAATAAAAGAAATAAAATAACTATAATTTCTATTATCATCTAATATTATCACCTCTATTTTTTTTATAATGCAATATTTTCATCTAAAAATAATTTTAAAGTTTTTTCTTTTACTGTAGCACATTTAAAGGCTTTTCCTATCCCTTTAGCTAAAATAAAATTTATAACATTATTTATAGTTTTTTTATCCAATTTCATTGCGGATATTATTTCAGAAGAATTAGGTTTGTCTTTCATAATGTCACTAATATTATTTGGAAGTTTTAATTCTTTAAAATGTCTAGTTACTCGATTTAAATCCTTCAGATTACAATATTTAAATTTATATGATAATTTGTAAGCTAATATAATTCCTACTGAAACTGCTTCACCATGAGTAAATCCTTTATAATTTGATATACGTTCAAGTGCGTGTGCAAATGTATGTCCTAAATTGAGAAGTGCTCTTTTACCTTTTTCTTTTTCATCTTGCTCGACTATTTTGACTTTTAATTTACAACATTTATGAATAGAATATTCTAGTTTTTGAAAATTCTTTTTTAAAATAAATTTTCCATTTTTTTCCAGCCAAGTAAAAAATTTTTTGTCATTTATAAGTGCATATTTAACTATTTCAGCATAACCTGATATCATTTGATTGTTCGGAAGGCTTGTAAGAGTTTTAGTATCTATGATAACTAATTTAGGTTGATAAAATGAACCTATAAGATTTTTTCCGTATTTACTGTTAATTGCTGTTTTTCCTCCAACTGATGAATCTACCTGTGAGAGTAAGGTTGTAGGTATTTGTACGTAATCTATTCCTCTCATGAATGTTGCAGACACAAATCCAGCTAAATCACCTATGACTCCTCCACCGAGAGCATATATTACAGTACTACGATCTATTTTTAGCTTAAATAGCTTATTATAAATTTTTTCTAATCTATATATAGATTTACTTTCTTCACCTGAAGGGATTGATATACTTTGAGTATTTTTACCTAATTTATTTAGTAATACATTAAATATAGGGTTTTTTTGAAGTTTTTTATCATAAATAATAATTTTATTTCTTTTAGGAAAGTATTTTTTGTGTAATTGATTTATTGAATTAAGAATTTCATAGCCAATAATTATTTTATATTTATTATTTTTTATGTTTACTTTTATAATTCTAGTCATCTTCAAAAACTTTAAGGTAATTATTTATAGATACCAATACTTTATTTTTCATTTTAATTTTAGTCTCATTTAATGATTCAACATGTATGTGAGCTTTAGCATATAAAGGATTTCTATCCTTAAGTAAATTATTTATATGATTACTTAAATTTTTATTTTTTAGCAATGGCCGTTTATTTATATTTTTACTTACTCTTTTAATAATGACGTTTTTTTCTGCCTTTATCCATATTGTTAAGCCTATTTTGTTAATAATTTTATAATTATTTTTGAAGGCAAAAGCTCCTCCTCCTGTAGCAATTATTAAATTACAGTCTTTTTTTATATTTTTTATTTCTTTATATTCTAATTCTCTAAATTTTTCTTCACCATATAATTCAAAAATTTCATGTACTTTTAAATTATATGTTTTTTCTATT
>TARA_B100000686_G_C16805936_1_pt1 | contig 16751 bp, 11 predicted proteins | sample TARA_B100000686 | Tara Oceans TARA_B100000686 (sample SAMEA2622733) | marine metagenome | biome: marine biome (ENVO:00000447); feature: marine epipelagic mixed layer (ENVO:xxxxxxxxx); material: "saline water (ENVO:00002010), including plankton (ENVO:xxxxxxxx)" | depth 150 m
CTACATTTTATTTTTTTTTTCAGTGCAGAAAAATACCAGGTAATCATAGAGATATATTTCATACTCTTTCATTGATAGTTATCACCCTTATAGTTCAGGTAGCGCTTGGTGTTATCACGGTTGTAACGGTCAAGGAACCGTATATAGCAAGTTTCCATGTTGTAAATGGTGCATTATTATTGGGGCTGTGCACTCTTCTTGTACTTAAATCAGCTCCAAAAAAGCTACATGATTGGATGATTTAATAAACTTATAAGATTAAAAAGATAATTGAAAACTTTCCAATATATTTTTGAATAAAACTAGAACTATTTCAAAAGGATCATTTTCTTGGTTTTTCTGAAATCCCCTGCTTTTAGCATATAGAAATACATACCTGCGGAAACTTTTGACCCGGTAGAATTAGTTGCATCCCAAAGAATTTGTTTTCTTCCCGCATTCTGTTTTTCATAAGCAATGGTCTTTATTTTCCGACCCATAATATCAAAAATATAAAGTTCAACAAAACAAATTTCTGGGATATCATAAGTTATATATGTTTTTGGGTTAAATGGATTTGGATAGTTCTGGAACAATTCATATTGAATTGGTATGATTACATCTTTTATACCCAAGATAGCTGAACAGCCGATACCAAATGCTCCAATATTTGTGCCATTTTGCCCAGAACCAATACATTGGGAATTTTCCGCTAAACTGTAATTACTAGAGTCCGGGTTACAAAAAAGAGGATCAATATTCATATTATTATTACCATCCCATCCACCAAGTATATTAGAAAAACTAATATATGTCATCCCATTATCTGCATTAATTGTTTGAACTGAATCACTCCATACAATACAATGATCTATAAATACATTTGAAGCAGAATTGAAAACACCACTACCTCCAAAGGTAGCTTGATTATCAATGATTGTTGATCTTGTAAGTCTAATATTTGTACTTGTAGAATCGAAATATAGGCCGCCTCCTAAACCATAGGATATATTTTGGGAGATTAACAAATTTTCTAATAAAGGACTGGATGAATAAATATAAATTCCACCTCCCAATCCAGAATACCCGTTTTTAATAGTAAATCCACTAATCACTGAATTAAGATTAATGACATTTGTAGTACTACCATCAAAACGAATTACACTACCGCTAGCACTTCCATCAATAATAGATTCACCAGGGCCTGAACCAATTAATTTAATATTTCTATCAGGCCAAATAATATTTTCTACAAAGCTTCCTGCAGAAACAAATACAGTATCTCCGGAAATTGTTTCATTAATCCCCTTTTGTATGGATCCAAAAGGATTACCCTGAGAACCATCGCCTGTTTGATCTGACCCTAACACATCTACAAAATAAACAGGGCTTAGGTATAACGAATCACATCCCACCCCAAGGGCTCCCATATCGGTGCCATTTTCACCTGTTCCAACACAAGGTGAATTTTCAGCGATTAAATAATTATTAATTCCTGGATTGCAGAAAAGAGGTCTTGCTTCAATATTACCAAAACCACTCCATCCACCTCTAATATTTGAAAACGATATACTGATTAATCCTGATAAATCCGTAATCTGATTTTCATTATTACCCCAAATAATACAGCTCTTAAAATTTGGGTTAGCATTTTCAGTACAATAGACTCCCCCTCCATTGGCAGATGAATTGTCAATTATTGTAGAATTTTCAAATTTAGGTCTACTAGTCCCCGTACAATAAATTCCTCCACCATAATCGCTGGAATTTCCCACGATTATTACATTCTCAAATACAGGATAACTGTCAATACAATTAATACCACCGCCAGATGATGACAATCCATTTCGAATCTGGAATCCTTTAAGCATTGTTGAAAAATCAATTAAACTTGAATTAAATGTCATGACAGTTCCATTTTGGCCACCATCTACAATACAATTTTCTGGGCCAGCTCCAATCAGTTTAATTCCTCTTTTTATTGGCCAGATTAGGTTTTCATTATATATCCCTTCCGCCACTATTATTGTATCACTGGTATTACATTTATAAAGAGCCTTTTGTATGCTTATATAAGGGGTATTCTCAGAACCATCACCTATTTCATCAGATCCTGCTGAAGCAGAAACATGCCAGACAGGACCATTATAAATTGGACCACAACCTATTTCTTTTGATCCAATGTTAGCTCCAGCTAACCCTGAACCAATACAGGGTGAATTTTCAGCCAGACTGTAGTTATTACTATCAGGTTCGCAAAATAACGGATTTGAATCAATATTTCCAATTCCACTCCATCCACCCATTATATCACAATAAGTTGCACTTAAATCTGAAGTATTATCCAATAACTCTATTGGATTTTGATCTCCCCAGATAATAGAATTAACAAAGCTCGGATTGGAATAATTACCACAGTACAATTGATCACTGAAAGTTGCATTATTATTCGCTAAGGTAATATTTTCGATAATAGGATTCGAGTTGATTAAATACATTCCTCCTCCCCTGGAATTGGATGCATTATTTACTATACTACTACTTTTCAAAAAAATACTGGAATTATCTAAATAAATTCCACCACCATAAGCAGAATTATTATTTTGAAAGATGACGTTTACCAAGGTTGCATTGGAATAATTAAAATGAGCTCCGCCACCCCTCGAATTGGAGGAATTATTGTTAAAAATAGTATTCTTAATTCTGATATTTGAATTTGTAGATAGTCCTCCTCCCCTGACACCGTTGTTACTAGTGATAATTAAATTTTCTAAACTTGGACTAGCATTAATTATATTTATACCACCGCCATAATAATTATATCCGTTTTGAATTGTAAAACCGTTTATAACTGTGTTAGAGTCAACTAATTCCGAGTCAATCGAAATTGCACTTCCATTTTGGTTACCGTCTATAATACAGTCATAAGCATCACTCCCAATTAAACTTATACCATTACTCTCCGGCCAATTAATATTCTCATTATATGTCCCGGCAGATACTTTTACCGTATCTCCAATGTTACAATAGTCAATGCCTCTCTGTATTGTAGCAAATGGATTCATATATGAACCATCACCATTCTGATCAGATCCTATATCTGAAACATACCAGTCAGGCCCAGCATAGATTACACCACATCCAATATTATTGGCTCCCATATTTTCTCCATTAGCCCCCGATCCTATACAAGGAGAATTCTCGGCCAAAGTATAATTATTGATATTCTCATTACAGAACAATGGATTGGCATTTATATTTCCTTCGCCAGCCCAGGTTCCACGGATATTAGAATAATTAACTGTCATTGATGAATTACCATTTGCCTGGAGATCACCACCATGATTACCCCAAATAATACAATTTTGCAAATCTGGATAAGCATCATTTAAAGAGTAGAATGCGCCTGCATTTGTTCCAATACTGTAATTATCTGTAATTGTCACATTTTTTAGTACTGGACTCGCACCTTCAAGAGTAATCGCCGAGCCATCAACAGAACTAGAATTATCTGCAATAATTAAATTTGTTATGGTTGGACTCGATTCATTTAAATAAATGCCTCCTCCTTCAGAATTATTATATCCATCAAAAAAAGTAGCTCCGTTTTGAATGAAAAACCCCGTGATTAGGGTTGATGTATCAATCAATGAGGATCGAATTAAAATTACTGTTCCCTGCGCAGATCCATCCAAGATAGTTTCTGTAGGACCACTTCCAATGAGCTTAATACCATTTGTAGAAGGCCAAACAATATTCTCAAAATATCTACCTGATGTTACCAAAATTGTATCACCTGTATTTGTTGAGTTTAATGCCCTTCGAATCGTCAAAAAGGGGGCATTTTGAGATCCATCACCTGATAGATCTGAACCTTCAACAGACACATTCCAGGTTGGACCTGAATATATAGTTCCACAATCCACATTTTGGGATCCAATATTTAGACCTTCTTCACTGGCTCCAATACATGGTGAATTCTGGGCCAAACTGTAAATGCTACTGTCTGGATTACAGAATAATGGATTTGCATCAAAATTACCAGTACCTTCCCAACCCCCTCTTATATTAGAGTAGGTTGATAAAAAAGTAGAGTTTGTTGAAACAAATACGTCAATCCCGTCATTCCCCCAGAGAATAGAATTTTTTAATACCAGGGATGTGTTAACATCACAATACAATCCACTGGAAAGTGCAGATCCTTTGTTACCGGTAATTGTTACATTTTTCATTGCAGGACTGGAAATACCCGCACAATATATTCCACCGGATCGGTCTGATGATATATTATCGACAATAGTAACATGATCCAATATCACATTGGAATTATACATGCTAATTCCTCCACCTTGCATAGATGAACTATTACCTGATATCGTAACATAGGCTATAGTTGGACTTGATTCATTTATTTCTATGCCGCTTCCTGCACCTGATGGTATCATAGGACTGGTCGAACCACCATTTTGTATTCGAAAATCTTTTAATATTGTGGTAGAATCAATTGTACTTGAATTAAATGAAATAACAGATCCATTTTGATTTCCATCAATGATGCAATCAATTTGGCTAATACCAATCAATTTAATTCCATTAGTGGCAGGCCAGTAAATATTCTCTGTGTAAATACCTATACCCGCTAAAACAGTGTCACCAGAGCTGGAGTTATTAATACCTTCCTGTATGGTTAAAAAGGGACTAGTCTGAGAACCATCCCCTGTCTCATCCGATCCAGTTGAATTGGATACGTACCAGATTGGACCATTATATATTGCTCCGCATCCCATACCATTAGGACCCATATTACTACCATTTTCACCTCTATAAAGACAGGGAGAATTTTCAGCTAAAGTAAAATCACCATTATCAGGGTCACAAAATAAAGGATTAGAATCAATATTCCCTTCACCTTCCAGATTCCCCCTTATATTTGAATAAGTTGAATTCATTATCCCATTTTGATCTATATAAATCTGACTATTTGGTCCCCAAACAATGCTGCTTGATAGATTTAAATTTGAATTATAGCCAGCAAATATTTCATTCCCTCGGTCATCAGCAGAATTTCCATATACGGTTACATGATTAAGGCTTATATCTGAAGCAAATAAACAGATCCCTCCACCAATACTGTTTGTTGAATTATCGACGATAGTCAAATAATTCATATTTACCGTTGAACCATTGCAATAGATTCCACCACCTTTTCCATCATCTCCACCACCCCATGGGCCTCCATATCCAGAACGCGTAGCATCATTTCCTTTTAAAGTTAAAAAAGATAAGGAAAGGGATGAGTTTTGTATAAAAATCCCGCCACCTTCAGTGCCAGAGCCATTTTGAATTTTAAAATTGCTTATTGATGTTGTTGAATCAACACCATCCAGATAAAATATTCTTCTATTTCCCTCACCATCTAAAATACAGTCAGTTTCTCCACTTCCTATGAGTGTAATCCCTTCTGTTTCCGGCCAGATTATATTTTCATAGTATGTACCTGCCCCAACCAAAACAGTATCATTACTGTTACAATAATTTATACCCTTTCCAATACTGAAAAAAGGATTTGACTCTGATCCGTCACCAGTCTGGTCAGATCCAGATGGGGAAATATGCCACACAGGCCCAGAAAAAATAGTCGCACATCCGATATTTTTTGAACCAATATTTACGCCATTGTAACCCGATCCTATACATTCTGAATTTTCAGCTAAACTAAAATCATTATTTTCTGAATTACAAAATAACGGGTTTGAATCAATGTTGCCGATCCCTTCCCAATCACCTCTAATATTAGAGTAGGATACATTAAGTGTTGAATTAGATGAAATAAATATTTCATAACCATAATTACCCCATACAATGCTGTTGAGGAGGGTAGGGGCAGAACTATTTAAACAATATATTCCTCCATAGTTCTGATTAGTATTATCACTCTCAGTTGAATTTTCTGTTATGGTCGCATTCATAATTACCGGGTTGGAATAGTAACCACAATATATACCACCTGTTCCATTGATTGATGAATTATATGCTAGAGTTACAAATTTTAGAATTGGGCTTGAATAAAGAAGAGTTATTGCTCCTCCATTAAAGTTTGCCGTATTATTAATAATTGTAACATATTCAATACTTGGGCTTGACTGATTCATATATATCCCGCCGCCATCTTCATGCAATCCATTTTGTAATGTAAAACCGCGTATTAGCGTACTGGAATCGATAGAAGATGAATTAAATCGAATTACAGTTCCATTCTGACCGCCATCAATGATGCATTCTGATTCTCCATCCCCAATAAGTTTAATACCGCTGATTGCAGGCCAATTAATATTTTCAATATAGGTCCCGGGACCGACCAAAACAGAATCTCCAGGATTGGAAATACTCAGGCCTTTTTGAATTGATGCAAAAGGACTGATGATTGATCCGTCTCCATTCTCATCTGAACCGTTGCTTGAAACATAATGAACCGGACTATCCAATACTGGTAGACAACCTACCGAGTATGCACCGATATCGGTACCATTCTCCCCAGTATTAAGGCAAGGTGAATTCTGGGCTAATGAATAATTAGAATTTGCTGAACTGCAGAACAAAGGATTATCATCTATATTTCCTATACCTATCCATCCATTCCGAATATTGGAATATGTTGCTGATATAGACGAATTTTGTTGGTCTGAAATAATAATTTCATTTGGATTACTACCCCAGATAATAGAGCTCTGTAAAATCACGTTCGATGAATTTGCAATATAAATACCACCACCTTCTATGGATGATGAATTATCAGTAATAGTAATATGATTACATGAAGGATTAGAATTTGTTAGATAGAGCCCACCTCCACGCGAAGCAGAATTGTTAGCAATTGTTACATATTTAATAATTGGGTCAGAAGAGTATAGATGTATCCCGCCTCCATAATTGTCTGAGTAATTTCCAGATAATATTACATTAATGATAGTTGGGTTGGAATATCTACAATAAATTCCTCCTCCATTGGAAGAAGATCCATTTTTTAATTTAAATCCAGTTACGATTGTATTAGAATCAATATTTTCCGAATCAAAAGTGATCACGCTTCCATTTTGGTTTCCATCTATAATACAATCATCAGCTCCAGTTCCTATCAATTTAATTCCATTAGTAATCGGCCAAATAATATTTTCCAAATAATTTCCTGATGCTACCTGCACCGTATCACCCACATTACAGGAGAGTATACCTTTTTGGATTGTCGAAAATGGATTAGATGAAGAACCATCACCAATCATGTCTGATCCAAAAATATCTACATACCATATTGTGCCTTCATAGATCGGGGGGCATCCGATATCCTTTGCACCAATATAAGTACCATTCTCACCCGAACCAGCGCAGGGAGAATTTTCAGCTAGAGAGTAATCATCTTCACCAAGAATACAAAATAAAGGATTGGCATCTATATTGCCTACGCCTTCCCAACCGCCCCGGATATTTGAATAACTTATATTTATTTGGTCATCCAAAACAGAAATCTGAATCGAATTTGGATTATTCTCCCATACAATGGAATTTTTCATTTCAAAACTGCTTCCAGAATAGTAAAGACCGTTCGTATGGTTTGAAAAATTTTCAGTAATTGTAACATGATCCATAAATAGAAGATTCCCTGCACAAAAAATTCCACCGGCTGATGATGCTCTATTATTTACAACAACAACATTTTTCATTATTGGATCAGAATTTTGGAAATACATCCCTCCCCCGTTAGACTCTGCAATATTTCCGGAAACATAAATATTTTCTAAAATTGGCCGACTGTTAGATTGATTAAAATAAATTCCGCCACCATTTCCACCTGTTTGAAACCACCCGCCTCCAGCTCTGTTTGTTCGGTTATTTTTAACAATTAAATCTTTCAAGTAAGGGCTCGCACCCAAACAGCGAATACCACCACCATCAATGCCTATAACCAAACCATTTTGTATCGTAAATCCTAGTATTTTTGTCGCTGTATCAATTATACTCGAAACACTAGGTACCATATTTATGACAGCATCCAGAGAATCACCATCTATAATACAATCAGTTGCACCACTGCCAATCAGATTAATTCCTTGCATAGACGGCCAAGTGATATTTTCATTATAAACACCTTCAGAAACCAGCACAGTATCACTGCCAGAACATGCATTAAGCCCTGTCTGGATTGAAGCAAATGGATTCGATTGACTTCCATCACCAGTTTCATCGGATCCGGAAACAGAAACATGGAAAGATTCACCCAATATAAACGCTGAAGCAGTAATAATAAATATTATAATGCGAATTAATTTCAAATGTTTATCTATTACTGTATTTTTTTTTAATAATATTTTTAAAAAAATATATTTATTTTAGTTCTTCCAAAAAAAAGGTTGACCAGCTACCTTTGTTTTTTAAGGTGACTTCGCCTCTAGGAGCCAATTTTGCATCACCTTCCAGATAATCTGCTGTTTTTTCTGTAATATGAATTTTCCCTGTCTCACCACTGCTTTCTACACGCGCAGCAACATTTACTGCATCTCCCCAGATATCAAACGCATTTCCGGATGTGCCTGCTATCACCGAACCTGAATGGACCCCGATACGTAAGTCCCAGCGTGGCTTTCCAACTACATCATACTGTATATTTGTACCTTCAACGAACTGGAGCATATCGATTGCAGCCGCACATATCTCCTTTGCATGAGTTTTTTGTTGTGTAGGAATACCAGACACACACATATAGCAGTCCCCAATTGTTTTTACTTTGATAACATTATGTTTTGAAATTATTTTATCAAATCCCATAAAAAATGTATTTAGAGTCTCTAATAATTCACCAGGTTCAGTATTCTCAACCATATTAGTAAATCCAACAAAATCTGCAAAAAGAATACTTACTGCTGAATAATATTGGCCATCAAGTTTGTCTATATATCCTGTTTCGGAATCATTTTTATCTTCATAGTTCGGAGAAATAGCTTCACTCTCAATCATGCCAATCACCTGATCAGACAACAGACGGAGACCTTCAACCTGCTGATGGCTCAAAGATCTTGGAGAATCATGCAAAACACACAGTGTCCCAAGCGAAAAACCCTTTGAAGTGATTAATGGATATCCAGCATAAAATTGAAAATCAGGCGATCCTGTCATTTTAGACATATTTTTTGTTCTTTCATCTTCCAGTAAGTTTTCAATTATTAAAGGCTTACTGGGGTTTTCTAAACTGAACTGACAAACTGTAATCTCCCGTGGCATTTCTGATGTTAACATTTTTTCAGCAATATTAAACCCATAACTAACTTTACAATGTTGAATATTAGAGTCAAGAATATTGATCATGCTATGTTTACAATCTGTTAAATAAGACGCGACCTGAGTAAGGGAATTATATCTTCTCTCACTGCTAAGATCACGGTCTAAAATACCCAGCCTTTTTACTTCATCAACTCTTTGGCTCTCATTTTTAAGGTTCTGAACAGGCATGACACCTACTTTCAAACCCTCGTTCCGCAAAATACTATGAAATTTTTCTTTTAAAAATTTTTTCATGACTAATTTTTTGCCAGAATCTACATCAGCCAGCGTGAACAAAAAACCTTATGAGTAAATAGTTCATTTATACATTAAGGGTTAATTTACTTTAACAAAACCATTTTTTTTGTCTGTCTGAAATTATCATTTTGAATACAATAGATATACATACCAGATGGTACAGGTTTACCAATGTTATCGGTTCCATTCCATACTGCAGAGTGGCGGCCAGAAAAATGATTTGAGTTAACTAATAACTTTATATATCTACCGTTAAGATCGTATATTATTAATTTTATTAAACTATTATAAGGAACAAAGTAATCTATTTTAGTTGCTGCATTGAATGGATTCGGAAATGCCTGATAGAGTAATAATTTTGATGGAAATATACTATCATCACCAACATTTACTGATGAAGATGTATAAACATCAATTTCAATAAGAACATGTTCTTCCAGATTATTCAGATCAAAAATATCTAGCTTTACCATCCCCTCTCCTGCAGCATTTGTCCAAACAAGTATTTCACACTCAGTTGAATCACCAGGGTGCAATTCAATAGAGACGCTATCAGTGGATTCATTATAACAAATCCTTCCCAGGCATATAGAAGATGTCCAATTTTCTGGCAACGCATTTTCCCTTCTTACTACTGCAATAATAATCGTATCTGTCGATATATTATTGATTATACCGTTAAAGGATCCTACAGAATCGGACCCGACAATAATTTCTGTACTAAGATAATTAAATTCAAAAGAGATATCGCGATCTTGAAAGACATATTCATTACCTGAAAGTATTCTGCACAAGATCAGAATTATTATAAATTTTAAATAAATCCGGTAATTATTTTTTGTGATTAACATAACTTAGGATAGTATTAATTATGCAAAATTTATTGGCAATAGTTAATAAATAGTATTTTATCATAATTAGAACCTAAATTTATGATTGACCCAAATTATTAAGAGAGAATAATTATGCAAAAAATTCTTCCCCATCTGTTTTATTTTTTCCCTTTAATTATATTTATTTTTTTTTCCTGCGGCGATAATAATAATGATGACAATTTCTATGATGATTGGACAGTTACAGGAAGCGGTCTCAGCAATGAAGTATCGAAAAATGCATTATCTGAATTTGTGGGGTCGACAAATTGTCCCTATTGCCCAGCGGCAGACAGTCTACTTCTGAGCTATTTAGATCCTAATCATTCAAATTATGTTGGTTCTGATATAGCAAATAGATGGTTTATTATTAATTATCATACGTACAATCCGTCAAGAGGAGATCCAATGTATGAATTTCTTAGGGGGCAAGAAGCTGAAGATGATTTTTCCTATGTAAGATTTCAAGAAGGTAGCTGGTATGATATTAGTGGTGTCCCTACAGTTTATACAAATGGTAAGTATGCATATCCAAATGCAAATATGGCATCGGAAGCCTTATCTGAAATGACACCGGTTCAAATCAGCCTAGACGGTACTTCCATAGATGGACTGGATATCGAGGTTACTATTACAATCACCAGTAGCAGCAACCTTACGACAGAAAACTCCTTATATCTATTTATTGCCGCCACAATGGATAATGTTGATTACGAAGGCTATAATGGTGAAAAACACCATCAAGATGTTTTCCTCGGCTGGATCACAGATGGTATGAATGGGGAATTATTATCCATAGATAAGAAAAAAATATCAAAATCCTACACTTGGGAGATGCCGAGTAACTGGCCCCAGAATAATTTTGAAACAAGTTGGACCGAAGTAATTTGGGATGAAACTAATTTAAAAGTAATTGCCTTTATTCAAAATAAAACTACCAATGAATTTCTGCAGGTAGCTGGGATAAAATAATTGTATCATAAAATAAAATGAGTTTCATAGTAATTGAATATTTTTTGTAAGTGTGATTCAAACAAGTAGAAAAAAATTATGAAAGGTCAAAATACATATTGGGAAGAGAATATCGCTTTGATAATTAAGTGCCTTATAGTCTGGTTCATTGTCTCCTACGGTTTTAGTATTATATTGGTAGATTCATTAAATACAATACGTCTTGGGGGTTATAAATTGGGGTTCTGGTTCTCGCAACAGGGGTCCATTTATATATTTGTAATCCTTATTTTTTATTATGCTCGTAAAATGGGTGAGATAGATAAAAAATATCACGCCAACGAAAATTGAGGATAACTATATATCAATATGGATCTTCAAACTCTTACATTTTTAATAATCGGTTCTACATTTGCCTTATATATTGGTATTGCTTTCTGGGCTAGAGCTGGAAATACGAATGAATTTTATATTGCCGGAGGAGGCATACATCCTGTAGCAAATGGTATGGCGACGGCTGCCGATTGGATGTCTGCAGCATCATTTATTTCTATGGCCGGGCTAATTGCATTTTACGGATATGGTGGCTCCGTATTCCTGATGGGTTGGACGGGAGGATACGTTCTTCTTGCTCTGTTACTGGCACCATATCTCCGCAAGCATGGAACCTTCACTGTTCCAGAATTTATTAGTGATAGATACTATTCTAAAACTGCCCGTGTTGTGGCTGTTTTATGCCTTATTATCGCTTCAGTCACCTATGTCATTGGACAAATGAAAGGTATCGGAGTTGCATTCTCACGGTTCCTTGAAGTAGACTATGATACTGGGTTAACCATCGGAATGAGTATAGTATTTTTTTATGCAGTTATGGGTGGAATGAAAGGGATCACATACACCCAAATCGCTCAGTATGTAATCATGATCATTGCATATACTATTCCAGCTATTTTTATCTCCTTTATGCTTACAGGTAATCCAGTTCCTCAATTTGGGTTGGGAAGTACTATTGATGACGGGAGTTATCTCCTAGACAAATTGGATAAAATCTTGACCCAGCTTGGATTTAAAGAGTATACAACAAATACACGGTTGAGCGTCTTAAATATGTTTTTCTATACATTATCTTTAATGATCGGTACCGCAGGTCTACCACACGTGATTATGCGGTTTTTTACCGTACCTTCCGTGAAAGCAGCTAGGTCATCTGCAGGCTGGGCTCTTGTCTTTATTGCTATACTATACACTACTGCACCAGCAGTAGCAGCTATGGCACGTTTCAATCTGATAAACACAATTGATCAGCCTGGACAGAAAAATAATCTTGCATATAAAGACCGTCCATCTTGGTTCAAAAAATGGGAAAAAACAGGCCTGTTAAAATATGAGGATAAAAACCAAGATGGTCTAATACAATATACAGGTGTTAAGGACAGTGGTGATAAAATATCTTCAGAATTAAGGAATATACAGTCTTATAACACTTTATCTAAAATGGAAGACTGGGAAAAGTTGCCAAAGTCATCTTCTATTGATCTACCAAATCAACGTACTAAAGGTCTAATTGATAATAAAATGTATGACAGCTATAATGATTCATTTGATGGTTCTGGTTGGGGTAATGATGCTGTTGAGGATGCAGGGGCTATAAATGAAATGGTCAAAGTGGATAGAGATATAATGGTTCTGGCAAACCCTGAGATAGCCAGACTTCCTAACTGGGTTATTGCTCTTGTAGCAGCCGGTGGTTTGGCAGCTGCATTGTCTACAGCTGCAGGTTTACTTTTGGCTATTGCGTCTTCAATCTCGCATGATCTTTTAAAAGGTGTATTTAGACCGGATATTTCTGAAAAAGAAGAACTTATGGCAAGCCGGATCGCAATGGCCGGGTCGATCGCTGTAGCTGGTTATTTTGGTTTTAATCCACCCGATTTTGCAGCAGGAACGGTTGCTCTAGCCTTTGGTCTTGCTGCATCTTCAATATTTCCAGCCATTATGATGGGAATTTTCTACAAAAAGATGAACAAAGAAGGTGCAATAGCCGGAATGCTTGCAGGAATAAGTGTTACACTTATATACGTCTTTCAGCATAAAGGTATTATGTTTATAAAATCAACTTCCTTCCTGGGGAATATGGAACCAAACTGGTTCTTCGGTATTGAGCCGAATGCTTTTGGTGCGGTAGGTGCTATTGTGAACTTTTTGATAGCCTACATTGTAGCAAAACGGAATCCTGATCCTCCTAAAGAAGTCTTAGAAATGGTTGAACGGATACGTATTCCTTAAAATGAATATGAAATAATCCTGCTTTTTTTATTTATATTTTATCAGTTACGAAAAGATTCGATCCTACTATTTAAGTTAAAAACTATAATTCATCATCCCAATCGTCTGGAACTTCAGCCTTTCCACGAATCACTTGACGTGATCGAATATCTTTCTCAGGAACATTTAAAATACGTTCATCTGAATTTATCCGGTACAGAATCCAACCAATTAGCCATAAAGGAATTAAGATTCCAGCCCATACAACACCACTTATTTTCATCAGATTTAATCTATTTTTATTTTCTAACAAACTTTCAAACTTGTATGCATCCATAAACAGGTTTGGATCATCGTTTGAGACTACAATTGGGAAGGTTGACCCTACTAAAGTACTGTCAGGATTAAATGAAAGCTGATTTAGCTTCAAGTATCCTTTCATTTTTCTTCCAACTGAAAAAAAAATCGTATTTTGGGCTTTTTCTCCATTTCTGTATTTAATAACCAATTCTTCTCCATTATGAAACTGGAATCTGTAACTGTCAACACCCTCAATAAGAGCGTCATATTCAGTGTAGTTTTTCACTATTCTACCTGCCTTCCGGTTATCAGATGTAGACCAAAAATACGTCATAGTGCTGCAAGAAGACCAAACCAATAGGAAAATAACTGCGTGACCTTTAAAGGTAGTGAAAAATTTTCCAGGATTATTCTTAATCATCATATTATTTTAACTGAGAAATAAACATGAATAATCCCAGTAAAAGAAGAAAGCTTCCGCTTAAAATCATAAATCGGATAGTTGAGATCGAATTTTGGAGTAATTCCTTTTCACTTTTATCAGAGATATAATAAATGTGCTGTCCTTTAGTATATCCTACCATAATATTCTCTTTTATTTTATGCTCTTCGTTAAAAATCTTCTGAGAAATCGGTTGCACTGTACCCATTACATATAAATCTTCTCCTGGCTCAATAAATGTTTCTTCAAATTCCATATCCCGATTCTGCCAAGAAATACTATTTATATGACAGTATTCCTTTATACGATCGGTTATTTCTTCATCGTCATCTAGCTTAATTGATACATCCCGGGTTAAGTTAGTTAAATCAGCACCTCGTGCATCAACCAAAATTTTACCCGTATCATCTTCAAGGTAAAAAAGTACACCTTTTTCCCGTGCTCGGTGTTCTTTCAAATAGATCCGTTTCCGCCCTCGCTTCCATTCAGAGACTGATACCCGGCAATAAACACATTTATTTCCGCTCAAAGGTGCGATTAATGTCTCTTCATAAGGATAGATTGTACCATACAGTTCCGCAAGACCCATAGCAACTGATCCGATCTTTGCAGTATCCATATTTTCAATCAAACGATCAAGCTGCATCTTTCTAATACCCCTATATACCAATAACAACCCAATAAAAAATATAACAAGGATAAAACCGATAGCATTATTACCTGAACCGGCATAGTGTATAACTATAAAAACATTCAATTTGTAATTACAGAATAATTATAGGATAACTTTTCAATATATTAATCTCGATTTATTAAAAATGACCTTTAAACTTATCAGCTGGATATTTTTTTTTGTTTTTTTCCATTTTCCTAGTAATTGCAGTTGAAATATCAATATTATTATTATTACAAAATGCCAGTGCATAGATCATTACATCAGCAATCTCTTCTGTAGCATTTTCCCTGACTTCACCTTGCAGCATCGCATCAATCGATTCATCTAGATCCAGCCATTGGAATAATTCCATCAACTCTGCGGCTTCAATAGATAAAGACATAACTAAATTCTTAGGACTATGAAATTGGTGCCAGTCTCTTGCATTAACAAATCTTTCGACGAGCATTTTCATTTCATTTATGGTTATTTTTTTATCTGACATAGTATTTCTGTTTCTTTCAAAATTTTTAAATATTAATAAAATTTATTTTTCAATATATCCAAGATGATATTTTAATAAATATAAGGGATAAATAGACTGCTGTTTTCCCTATATTCAGAAAAACCAGGATATCGGGATAAAGACTTTTCCTTTCGAGCCATATTTGGAAACCAAACAATAATCATCATCATAGTTAAAAATATCATAGGCAACCAATGCTTTGTCAAAAGAGCAAAGGATAGATAAATAAGTAGCTCACCAAAATAATTGATATTCCTACAGCTGGACATAATTCCTCCAGTTATCAATTCACCAGGAATTTTTTCTAAAAGGGTGTGTTTATACATATCAGCAGAAAAATGTAAAAAAACACCTAAACCAAAAAGAAAGATGCAAAATCCCGATAACCAAGGTGATACCAAAACTGGAACTCCTTCATTAAAAATTCCAGAATTAATAATCCATCCTGATGCCCAGTAAAGAGTAAGCCCAAACCATATGTACAGCCCATACCAGATACTGGTCTTCCTTTCCCATGTTTTATCTGGAAAAATACGGCTTTTCAGAACCCAAAGAATTCCATAGGTCCCATGCAAACCAAGATAGGTCCATGAAGTGACATTATCCCAGGTACCGTAGATTTGCATTAATAATAAGATGAAAAGACCTGTAATACCTTTATGGATATCAATAAAATATTTTTCCTTAAGTTTCAGATTCATTGCTTAGGCCTCTCCAGAAAAATAATGAATGGCTTCCCGCTTAAAAAATAATAGCATCCGCCGAAACTCCCGCTCAACAGCTTTGATCGAATAGCCTTGTGAGGTGTATCCATTTAAAAATTCAGTCAGTCGTTCAGTGTTTATCTTAGCATGACCCAATAGCAAGGTACTAAGTGCACTTTCATTATAATGTACTACCAATACTTCATTCATAATTAGTTCTCCTCATTAAATTAATTCCTAAATCTAACTTATGCAGGGAGAATAAAAAAAATGCTTCAAGAATAAATCTTAGAGTTACCATAAGATCAGAAATCTTAATTAAACCATACACCATAGCCACGATCACGCAGTTCCCGACCTAGCATTTCTTCAATTTCTTCAGCATCTTTTCTAGTTGGAATAGGATTGTATTTCTCATAAAGGTCGGGGCGAAGCTTTACCCCATAAATCTTTGCAAATTTATTCGCTTTATAACCTTCCTTATGCT
>TARA_B100000686_G_C16805934_1_pt1 | contig 16746 bp, 11 predicted proteins | sample TARA_B100000686 | Tara Oceans TARA_B100000686 (sample SAMEA2622733) | marine metagenome | biome: marine biome (ENVO:00000447); feature: marine epipelagic mixed layer (ENVO:xxxxxxxxx); material: "saline water (ENVO:00002010), including plankton (ENVO:xxxxxxxx)" | depth 150 m
TCCTTCTTTGTTAGATGATTTGACACCTTTTATCAAAGTCGGTAACTCTTTACTTTTCAAGTAGACTGTCAGATTAGATCAGAACTTATACATACTAGTATTAAGCAGCTGCCGCCTGTTCTTCCTCTTCAACCTGACGAAGGGCATCTTGAATCATATCGTGCACCTGCTCACGTTCTTCCTGCGTAGCACCTTCACACAAGCCTTCTTGTACCAGCGCATTAATGCGATGTTTACGCAGAATAATAATCTCATATAAAGACTGAGTAATTTCCATACGCAACTCAGGGTAGAGCGATACAAGAATACCAATCAATGCATCTGAATGTTTTGGTAATGCCAGTACAAGATGAACCGCAATATCAGTAGGGTGTAAATGACTGCCATCTAAAGCGCTTTTCATTAATATTGTTGGGTCGTGTGGCTCTTGTGCAAGTGCCTCAAGTAACAGCTTAATTGTAGGGTCACCAACATCAGAAATTCTATATTCAACACGAGGGTCTAAACCTGTACGGCAGAGGGTAATCTGATCTGTAGTGACTTGGTACGGCACTGTGGATTCTTGTGCGGCATCTTTTGCAAAGATACGACGGCCCATAAGAAAGACCATGAGTAATACATGAATCATCGCTGTGTAATAGAACAGGGTAATAGACCCGTAATGTTCCATTAAAATACCACAAAGAATTGGGCTTAAGAATGCAGCAGTACCAACTGTAATTTGCAGTGTACTTGTTGCGCGTACTGCATCTGACGGGTCGATGTTATCAAACACCTGGGTTACAGATAGTGGAAATATTGCTGCAGCAGAACCGCCAGCCACAAGGAAAATCATTGCCAGTGTAAATAATGGAAATGGGTGAAAATGATCATAAATAATCAATAGGTTCGAAATTGTACCAATAATCATAATCGCGGATGTAACCGTTCTTTTATCAAAACGGTCTGCAAACCAGCCAACAGGGTACTGTGCAATTAGGCCACCAATAACCAAAGAGCTCAGCACAAGAGATAAAGGCAGACCAGTCAGGTCTCGATCTTTTGTGTAAATAGTAATTAGCGTTACAGCAACGGATGTAATCAAGCCGGCAGCAAAACATGCAACTGTACCAGACTGTGATGCTCTCCACATGTCTTTAATGGACATTGGGTCAGTCTTATCAGAAATAGTCGGCATAGGAAGGCGTGTTAACGACATAATGATAATAGAAATCGATAAGAACACACCAACCATCGCAAATAAACGAGGGTCTGTAAGATCGAAACTGTTTAAGAAGAATGGTGCAGACATACCACCAATACTGACGCAGATTTGGTAAATACTAAAAATCTTGCCACGATTAGACTTGTCTGTAATCGCATTTAACCAGCTTTCAAGGGTAATGAAGTTGGTAATCAGTGTAAAACCAGCAACAGCACGAAGCACACCAGTCAGAATCAGGTTGTCGTAAAAACTGTGCATTGCTGATAGTGTTACAACAATGGCGGACATTAACGAGAACGAACGTATATGACCAACTTTGGCGATAACCTTGGCTCCGAACACACCAGCCACAATTGCACCAAAGGCATAAAAACTCATGACAAGACCAATTGAATCAGTTTTATGGCCTGCGGCTTTAAGCTGCAATGGCAGTAATAAAAAGAACAAATACTGTGTTGCAGCAATACCAAAAACGGTAAGTAAAAGTGGCTGAACTCGATAGAGAGTCGTGTTGGTTAATTTACGGAGCACATGAACCTCGGTGTAAAGTTAGATCGATAAAATGTCCTTTGTTTTCTTGAGTCGATATCTTGGTTTTCTAAAAGATATAAAGAAAGCTTAGAAGTAAAAAGCTGATATTTCAGCCGTCAATAGTGCAAAGATGCGCACAATTATTGTGCAATTCAGCGCAAGCGAAACGAAATACTAGCGCATGCTTTATGCATCTTCAAGTCGTGACAAGTAATTGGTTTTTATCATTTAAAGTGGCTATGAGCCTGATTTGTTCTATATTTGACTGTGGTGTCCATCTATATGAGAAAGAGTCTCATGGGGTGCAAAAATTATAAGGGATTATATGAAATATATTTATATAGCTATCGTGTTTGTTGTTCTTGGTACTGCTGGATTTATATACAAAATTACATCGCCACAAATAACAACCCGCGAAGCAATAGCATCACCACTTGATATAAATGTCTTACAGCAAAAAGTAGAACACATAGTCGCTTATGACGATCGCAGCCATGAAAATCCAAACACTTTAAAAAAGATTGCACAGGATATTCAAAAGGAATTTAAACAATACACCAAAGATGTTGAATTGCAGCTCGTGCCTGTAGGCGGGCAAGAGTACTTTAATGTGATTGCACACTTTGGCCCTAAAGCAGATTCAAAAAACAAACCCATTATTATAGGTGCCCACTATGACACCTATAAAGATTTGCCAGGAGCTGATGATAATGCCAGTGGTGTAGTGGGTGTCCTTGCTTTAGCCAAGCTTATTGCCGAAAGCAACCCTCTTAAACCAATTACCCTTATAGCTTATGTATTGGAAGAGCCACCATATTTTGCATCCACTGCTATGGGAAGTGCCATACATGCACAATCTCTTTATGAGAAAGGCCAAAGTATTGAGCTCATGATATCTCTAGAAATGATCGGTTACTTTACAGATGAGCCAACACAAAACTACCCAATTGCAGCTATGAACATGTTCTACCCAAAGCAAGGCCACTTTATTGCTATTGTGGATGAGTTTGGTGGCACTCATGGACCGGCCATTAAAAGAGTATTTAACGAAAGCACGACTCTAGAAGCCAAAGCTATTAATGGTTTTAAAAGCATACGAGGGATCGATTTTTCAGACCATCGTAATTACTGGGCGTATGACATGCCAGCAGTGATGATTACAGATACTGCTTTCTTTCGTAATCAAAACTACCACAAAGCATCCGATACGCCAGATACTTTAAATTATGAAATGATGGCTGAAACTATTTGGGGTGTGTACCTTTATTTAGAAGCACAGCACTACGTGCATATGCTACCAAATACGCTTATTTTTGATTAGCCTTGTTAGGTTATTTTAATGCTGCTTGACTCTGGTAGTTGTTCTACCAGTTTTGAGCCCATGAGTTTCGATGGGGTATAAGTACCACCAGCTAATGCATTTTGTTTCTTTTCAATATGCGCAACCACAGCAAGTGCCCCTGTAATTGTTAAGCTATAACCATTGGCAGTTTTTATGCGAGCAGTTTTTGTAACACCTGCAGGATTACGAGCTTCACCCCACACATAGGTAGGCTCTGCTGCACGGGCTTGTGCATCTGGCCCTTTCATTTTTTCAGCCACTTTTGCTTTAACGATATTTTGCAGCCACTGAAATTTTAAAAATGGGCGGAACCAATTAGCGCGTTTAGCATTTTTAATACGTTTAGGCGAACCAGGGATGTAGACTTCTATATTAGGAATACCTGTGGAATGAAATGCTGTAGATACATCGCCCCAAGGAATTGTCATTGCACTTTTTAAATGATTGCCAAAATCAATATGCTTCACTTTATAAGCAAGAGGCACTTTGGTGATAACTCCATTACGACGAACCTTGCCACCTTTGGCAATGCCTTCGATTGATGTTTTCATGGTGCCTGGCGAAAAGCTTGAGCGAGAATCAAAGCCAAGGGCGAGGTAGTTGGCATCTGGCAGGGCGGCTTTTAATGCAGCTGCAACACAGTCCGTAGGGATTACATCAAAACCAACGCCTGGGCAAATAACAATACCTGCTTCTTGTGCTTGGGAATGCAGTGTATGGGCAAATTCAAATACATCAATTTCGCCGGTAATATCTAAATAGTGAACCTTTGCACCAATGCAGGCCAACATAAAAGCGGCTGCAGTAGCAGAAAAAGGGCCAGCGCAGTTCAGCACTAAATCAATATCGGTTAAATAAGGCTTAATAAAGCCAAGCTCTAGGGGGAATGCTTTGTATTCTAAACCAAGCTCATCTGCTAAAGGCTTTAACTTATTTGCATCACGCCCGGCTAAGACAGGTTTTAAACCACGCTTAACTGCTTCACGAGCAATAAGCTCGCCTGTATAGCCATAGGCACCATATAAAAGCCATTGAAGAGGGGGCGTGCTCATAAGCCGTATCCTTGTGCTGCATCTAATAAGAAGGGTTGATTCTATAGCTATATATTGCGCACCTTATCTGAGTTTTCAATGCTGCCAGCATAAAAACATAATGTCGCATGCATTGATAGCCAAGGAAGCGGTGCGCTGGTATTTGTTTGATTAAATAATAGACAAGCATTCTAAAAAGAAGGATAGCGACGCTAATGCCAAGTCAAATACAATATTGCGAAAGTTCCAATCAGGCTGTACAAAAATTAAACTGTTTCGCTTGTTATTTATACGAATTTGTTTAAAATCGACGCTAAATACGGACATTAGAAACTGCGTTATTGATTAGGCAAATGGCTTCATGTACAGTGTGTTGGAATTATGCCATTAATACAGTATTACTTTAATATTGCTTTTTATATATGCACCCCTTGGCTGGGCGTTGAAGATAATAAAAATGATATTGAAATGGAATAATAAGGGTGAAGCAAAAAAAAGCAAACGTCTTTATTATGCAACCGCCATAATGGTGGAAAGCAGGTTAATACATCGTATTATTTCAGGTAGTATGAAGTACCATAATAAAGCCTGCTGTAGTAACAAGGCCAAAATCAATATGCATTGAAGAGGAAATATCAAATGCGCAAAACAACTTTACTTGCAGCTCTAGCAGTTGCTAGTGCAATGCCAGCTGTTTCTCAAGCTGCTTACTATTCATCAGTATCTCTTTCTGGTGGTTTTTCTGTAACTGGTTTCAGCGTAAACCCAACGCTAGATACAGATGCTAACCCGTACACATACACTATCGAGCTAACAGACCTTGTTGGTATGGCTGATATCGACGTTCCTGCTGCAGGGGAAACTGTAACTTGGACGACAAGCGGTTACTTTGGTGCAAATGCTGGTGGCATGAGCATTATTCCAACAACATCTTGGACAAACGAAACAATTGTTGCAGATGATCACGGTACGCTTGCGGCAGGTGAGTATTCCTTTAACTTCATAAATCAAACTTATGATGTAACTAGTGGCGCATCTTCAATTGAATTTGGCCCTTTTGATGTTCTAGGTTTTGATGTTCTTTCAACGCTAGGCATGGATTACCAAATCACAGCTCTAGACGCAGATGGCATTCTTAATGATGTTGTTTTCAATGTAATCGAAACGCCAGCTGCAGGTTTCTACAACCTTTCTGCTGCTTTAAATATTTTCGATACGCTTCCAACGAGCGGTCAACCAGGTACTATTGACGGTACATTCAACCTTTATGCATCAGCTGAAGGTGAGAGCGCTGTAATGGAACCAGCAAGCCTTGGCTTACTTGGCCTAGGTTTAGCAGGTATTGCTGGCCTACGTCGTCGTAAGGCATAAGCATACAACTTCAGTTGCAGTGTAAAAACTGCAACTGAACGCATCTCTTCAACAATAATAAAATAAACTTGAAATTGCCTGTTATGGGTTAGGGTTTTTTGTTGCCTAAAGAAAGTAAAGAGCTTTACTTTTGAATTAAAATTTAAAAAAGATTTTTAAAATACAAATTAATAATAAATAATAGCCCGTGAAAAGAGTGTGTTTTTGAACGTTAAAAAATCTTAAACGCTGTAAGCCCGATAACGAGAGCCATAGAATTTAAAGATGAATACAGTAAACCAAACATATCAAGAAGAAGTACAGCAACATCACGAAGCACCTGTCGAATATGTCCAGGTTGATTTGCGAGAGTACATTGCTGTATTAGTAGAACATAAAAAGTTAATTGGTTTTCTAGCTTTAGCTGGTTTTTGTATTGCGGTACTCTATGGTTTTTTAGCTACGCCTGAATATTCAGCCAATGCCTTAGTGCAAGTGGAAGATGAAAAACAAACCTCACTTTCTGCACTGCAAGATATTTCAGGAATTTTTGAAGGTAAAAACTCAATTGAAACAGAAATTCAAATTATAAAATCTCGCATGGTACTTGGTGATACCACGACAGAGTTAAAACTGAATATTCAAGTTGAACCACATTATTTCCCCATAATTGGCCGGATGATGGCTCGCAAATTTGAACGAAGCCAAGCGGGTGTTGCAGAACCATTATTAGGTTTCGATGCCTACGCATGGGGTGGTGAAATACTTGAAGTCGCAAAACTTGAAGTGCCAGACTTTTTAAAAGGCAATGCCTTAAGGCTTGTAGTAGAACATGATTCTGAGTACACGCTTTATGATGGCGATGAATACCTGCTTAAAGGGCGAGTAGGGCAAGACGCTGTAATTTCATTAAAAGATGTCAAAAAATACAACCGTTATTACGACCAGCAATATGTGCTTGCACGTGAGCAAGAATTTAGCCCCTACCTCAAGATTAATATTGAGTATTTAAAAGCAAGAGTTGGCACAGAATTTACTTTAGAAAAGCAGCATGTATACAAGAGTGCGGAAGTTTTAAATGGTAAACTCCAAGTCAGCGAAAGTGGGAAGCAATCCGGCATGCTTACGCTTGCGTTTACATCAATACACCAGCATCAAGTGGCAGATGTGCTTAACCAGATTGTCAACTCTTATGTTGATCAAAACTTAGAGCGTAGTGCTGCAGAAGCAAGGCTTTCTTTGGAATTCCTAGAGCGACAACTACCACCATTAAAAGAACAGCTAGATGCAGCAGAGAATGCCTACAACAAATACCGCGTACAGCATGGCTCGATTGATTTAGGTGCAGAAACAACAGGTTTGCTCACAGAGATGAGCCACCTTGGTGCTGCTATTTTAGAGCTAGAGCAAGAACGTAAAGAATTACGTAATCTCTACAAGCCTGAACACTCGGTAATAAAAGCGCTAGATGAAAAAATTCAACTCCTAAAAATTGAACAGCGTAAGCTGGAAATAGATGCAGATGTACTGCCAAATGTTCAAAAAGATATTTTACGCCTCAAGCGCGATGTAGAAATGAACACCATTCTTTATTCAAAACTACTTAACACAACCCAAGAACTTAAAGTAGCGCAAGCAGGGGACATTGGTTATGTTCGAGTTGTTGACTATGCATTTATGCCAGAAGAACCTTTTAAGCCAAATAAATTTTTATTAGATGCAGTTGGTGCAATGGGCGGTATGATGCTAGGTGTTTTTTTTACGCTATTTAGGCATGGTTTACGCAATAAGGTAGACAACCCAGAAGAGATTGAGCAAACACTAGGTTTACCAGTGTATGCATCAGTTTTACACAGTGAAGAGCAAGCCAATGATAACCGTAAGCTTCTTGGACGTAAGAAAGGCATGAATATTCTTGCGCAGACGCATCCAGAATCTTTAACTGTTGAATGTTTACGTAGCCTTCGTACTACTTTGTATTTCTCAATGCAAGGTGCACGTAATAAAATTATTCTTACCGCTGGCCCTTCTCCAAATATTGGTAAAACATTTACTTCCATAAACTTGGGCGCAGTGCTTGCTGAAACAGATAAAAAAGTACTTGTTATAGATGCGGATTTACGCCGAGGTACACTGCACCAATACATTAAGCGCAGCCGTGAGCATGGCCTTTCAGATTTATTGCTAGATGATAGTCATGATTTAACAACTTTTATTAAAAATACCACTGTACCAAATTTAGATGTAATTACATCAGGGCAAATTCCAGCAAACCCAGCAGAGCTGTTAATGCATAGCCGTTTTAAACAATTATTGAATGTACTTTCGGAACAATATGACATTATCATCCTTGATGCACCACCAATACTAGCAGTGACGGATTCTATGATTATCGCCCAGCATGCCGGTGTTAATTTAATGGTTGCTAAGTTCAATGCTCATCAAATGCATGAACTGGAAGCTGCGAAAAAGCAATTTGAAACTACTGGTTTAAAGATAAATGGCGTTATCTTTAATGATGTAACACGAACGGCTAACCGTCATGGGTATGGACAATACGTTTATCGCTATGATTACACGCATGAATAATTTAAATTGTTCTTAATATTTGAAAGAAAAAGAATGTTGGTGAAAGTATCTCAAATAATAAGTTGCAGATATGTTTATTTTATACGTTAAATGAGTAGACATAATATAAGGATCGTAAAAATATGAGCTTTTATACAGGAAAGTATGGTTAATTGTATTCACGAGGGCTTTCAATAAAGTTATTTTAACCAGGCTGATTTCTCTAATTGGCTGTATATGATGTGCTAGCAATTATTTGTCGTTTGATTGTTGGTTGTCTTTTTTAATAGTTCTAAACGTTGTTTTGGTGAGGTCATTGTTTTACTAAGGGCTGATTTTGTACGGTTATTAACAATCTTTAAGATTGTTTAGATGTTCTCTAGTTTGTTTGTTGTGAATAACATTAAATTAATCCTTTTTAAAGTGATCCCATAAGTAATTATTTCTGGGTGGTTTAATATGATTATAGATGCTTTAACTAAAAAAATTGAATCGAAGGATAAGTTGTGTAAGCCTGGAATTGCGACGTTTCTCAATCCATTTTCATACATGCTAGTTCGTTCTAGGCCAGAGCTTATGAAAAAGTTTGATTACATATTTATTGATGGGCAGTGGTTATGCTACTTTCTAAAGTTTTTCAAGATTGTAAATGTAGGGCGGTGTAGTTTTGATAATACTTCTGCTGCACCAATTGTATTTTCTAAATTTAATGAAGAAGCAAAAAAAGTAGCAATTGTTGGTAGCGATATTGAATCATGCCAAAAATTCGGATCTTATCTAGCATCGAGTTATCCTAATCTCAATTTGGTTTTTTTGAGGAATGGGTATTTCGATGATGAAAAAGACGTGCAAAAATGTTGTAATGAAATTGCACAATTAGAACCTGATTTAGTTGTAGTTGGCATGGGTGCTGTAAAACAAGAGCAGTTCTTAGTTCAATTAAAAGAAACTGGTTGGAAAGGGGTAGGTTATACCTGTGGGGGCTTTATACATCAAACTGCAAGTAAAGGGCATGTCTATTACCCGAGCTGGATAAACAAAATGAATTTACGTTTTGTTTATAGGATATGGGATGAGCCAAAACTCATAGCCCGTTATACTATTGATTATAGTAAGTTTGCATTCACATTTGTTTACGATAGTTTTCTTTTTCATAAGAAAAAGTTACGCGCATAACTTGGACAGCGGTGTAGCAAGCGTTCTGCGGCTTTAAGGTGGAATGTATCTGATATATGTTAAGTCTTTTTTTATGTAAATAAAGTTTGGAAGTGGCGCTGCTGGATAATTATTTATACCTTTTTTCTTGAGAGTTGTTTTGTGAGTGTTGTTGTGGTTTTTCAAGTAAGTAGGTTTTGTATATCTTTATTTGGTTTTGGTTTTTCAGGTGAAAATAGATATGCTGATTATTCGTGTTAGAAAGATAGGTGCTGTTGAGCTATGGGGGGCATTGTTTTTCATTGCTTTAAGTATTACAGGTGTTTTATCTTATTCTCAGTATAATCTATTACCTGCTACGGCATTGTTCGAGCTTCTATTTATTTCGATATCTTTGGTTTCCATCAAGAACGGTATAGCTCCTCGAGGTGGTGCTGTATTTCTTCTGTTGTTCGCATATATTATGATATCTTTTGTTTTAAGTGTGAATTTCAGGGGTGTCCATTATGGAGACTTCTTGCAAGCTTATAAAGCTTATTATTATTTGGCAATAATTTTCTGTGTGCTAGGTTCTTCAGAAGTTAAAAGTAGGAATTTAAAAACATTTTTTAAATGCTTGCTTGTTGCCTTTTTTGCAAAGTATTTTTTATCTAAATTTCTCGGTACAAACCTAAGGATGCAAGAAAGAGCCGGGCTTTTTACAGAAAATAATTTTGAGCTGGTCTTTCTGGTGATGTTGTATATTTATTTGTTGGAGCGATACGGTAAATACGCAATGCAAAGATCACTATGGCTGCTTTTTACTATAGTTGTACTTTCTGGTTCTAGATCAGCTCTTGCAGCTGTAATGATTGCATTTTTTACTACATACTTTAAGTTTAACTTAAAGTCTACTATGTATATGATTCCCGCAGTTATAATTTCGGCGAGTGCATTTTATTTTATATTTACCTCGAGGCTGGAAGGTGGTGAAGTTGAAGATATAGATAGATTCAAATTTTTAATGGTTTTTTTATATGAGATACGTGATTGGGGTTTATTTGAATACTTGTTTGGTAGTGATCGATTAACTGCGTTGAGTAAGTACTCATGCAGTGTTTTAACTTATTATCAACTGCTGTTTAGTTATTCAGGTGATGGAAGTTGCTATTCTGTTATTTTGCATTCATATATGCTTAGAGTTGTTTTTGATCATGGATTGGTTGGCTTTGCTATGTTGCTGCTTTGTGTTTATAAACTATTTAGATGGTCTAAGTGCACAAGAAAGACAACTGTTTACCTCATTTGTACCATATTAGCGTCATCTTTGTCTGTTTCTGCTTTTAATAGCGTATACGTGGCTTTAGCTATTATGTTTATTGTTTTGGTTGGGGATAAGAAGGTGCATCACGAAAGATCTTTATGATGGATTTATTTTATTCTTTTCAATTAACTTCTTATTAATTTTTTAAAATTCAGGACCCTTTTTGTAATAAGTTTTGTTGAAAATACTGTTGACTACTTTGCATTGAGGGCGTTACCGAAATCTGGGTTTGATATTTGAAGTTGGTTTTTATAGGTGTCTAGTGTTGGTAATTAAAAGTTAATAATGAGCTTCTAGGGGGGGGTATGGTTTTTTGTAGTTTTGGGTTAAGGGATGTTCATGTCGTTAATTAATACGGTTTTTTTTCAAACAATATTTGCTTTTTCCGTTAAAGTACTAGCAGGTGGTGCTAGCTATTTTTTGTTTATGATATTTGCACAATACTTAGGTACAGAAAATTTTGGTGATTTTAGCTTTTATTTTAGTGTTATTACGCTGTTCGGAATAGTAGGGAATTTTGGTCAGCAGATCTTTTTAGTTAAAGAAATACCAAAAGCTAGATTGTCAACAACTTGTTATGAAGAGAATCACATCTACTCTTTTACAAAAAAAGTAACATTGTTTTCTTCTTTTTTCACAGCAGTTGTGTTTTTGCTATTTAGCTTTATCAATGAAGGTGGTATCCTGAATTTTATAGGGGTGTGGGGTGCGCTACTTGTAATGTTCTATTCTTGGAGTCAGACTTCTATAGGCGCATTAAGAATTCAGGATAGAACTTTATTTGCCCTGTTTACTCGTGATTTAGCGTGGCGATGCCTTAGCATTGTTGCGATTGCTCTGTATTCTTTCTTCTTAGGGCGTATTTTGAGCACACATGAAGCTCTTATGATTTTGACTGTTACTTTAGTCCCTTTTTTGGGGATTCATTTATTTGCTCTTCGTAGCAATATAAATATATTAAATGTTAATAAAGCACCGAAAAGCTGTAATAAAAAATGGCTTGAAAACAGCTTTGGTCTTGCAATGATTTCACTTATTTCTAGTGCTGATTCTTATATATATACCATAATACTAGGTTATATTTCATCAGCTCAAGAGGTTGGAGGGTCATTTGCTGCGTTTAAAACTGTAGAATTTCTAAATTTATTTCTAATGGCAGTAACTTTGATAGTATCACCTAAACTTTCAGAAATGGCAGCAATGAATGATGTTGAAGGGCTGCAACGTAAGTGTAATGTTGCAATTATTCTTCAAAGTGTACCTGTGATATTTTCATTTTTTATTATTATGCTATTTGCAGATCAGATAATGCTACTTTTTAATGAATCTTTTGCTCAATATGCACCTTTGCTAAAAGTTTTAGCTGTAGGTATGGTTGTAAATGCTCTAACAGGGGCTACAGGCTTACTGTTACAGATTGGTAATATGCATTGGGAGCACGTAGTATATCAAGGGGTCGCTATATTGTTAGCAGCGCTTCTTTTACCATTATTTGTTCACTTATTTGGGGTTGTTGGAGTTGGTTATTCTTTTATCCTCTCTAAAGTCTTATGGAATATACTTGCAATTCGTGCAATTAAACGAAATTTAAAAATTGACCCATCTATCTTTGCTTTTTTAAGTCCTAAACGTAGATATTTTAGTAGTCTCAAAAGAGATTTATTCCGTCCATAGGAGTATATTACGAGGAAGCTATGAACTATTCAATTTTTAGCTCTAAAACTCAGTTTAGAATGTGGGTGATGCACTCATTAACAAGTACATGGTTATATAGGCGTTGTCAACTAGCTGATTATGTTTAATTGGTCATATAAATATCACATGTTGTCTATTTATAATTAAGAAAAAGTTTTTTACTTTTTAGATTCAGAAAGGTTTTCCAATGAATAAATTTTTAGGTTCGGTCGTTATCCCTAATTACGGTCGTTCTGATGTGCTCGAGAGAGCAATTGATTCTATCCTTAAATGTAATGGTTCAGAACACGTTGAAATTATCATAGTTGATGACTGTTCCCCAAACTGGAAACCGCCTGAAAACGTTCGTAGTTTTGACAAAATATTGGTTTTAGAAAAAAATTCTGGGGCAGCTGTAGCTAGAAATTTTGGAATTAGCAATGCACTAGGTGATATTATTTATCTGATGGATAGCGATGATTATATATTAAAAAGGGATTTTGTGGAGGATCATACCAAGTATCACAATACTGACTGTGTATGGTATTCAAGTATCCAAAGTCAAGGTTTTACCTCAAACTACCCAAATGAGGTGTCAATAGAAACATATTTTGATTATATTTTTTTTAAGCAACCGCATATTTGTCAGACATCTAGCCTCTTTTTCAGCAGAAAGAACTCCTTCAGGTTTGATGAAAGCTTACCAAAGCATCAAGACTGGGACTTTATACTCTTTAGCTGCTTGTTGAATGGTGTAAAAGTTAAAAGGGGTGATGGGTGCATTTTCTTTGATAGAAGTGATAAGCAGTCGCTATCACGAGTTCCTGATGGAAAAAAATCAATCCCTTGGTTCAGCAAACTACAGAGTATAAATAGTTTGGAGATTGATATTGCTCAGATTCAATACCACCTCTTCAGTCGCTACCCTGAACGTTATGTTTGGATAAAGTTTATATGCATGTCTATTAGGTTTCTTATACTTCAAAAGACTAGTGTAAAAAGTTCTGCTATAAAACTTTACCATAGACTAAATTATTATGTTTCAGTTATTGCTAGTTTTTGTTGTAATTCTAAGAAAAATTATTAGTATATTTTATTTTAGTGATCATCTATATAATAGGATAATTCTTAAATTTGCTGAACAGTGTTTTGCTTAGCTTCAATTTTTGGAACTTATACAAACAATCGTTTATTTTACCCTTTTGTTCTGGGTTTTAAAATCAGTGTAAGGTCATAGCTTAACTCGTTTCAATCCATTAGAATATCCCAATCATACGTTTTAAAGCCTTGATTGGGAGATTTCTATGGCTCATTTTCCTTTGCAAAAGTCTTACATCCATGGTCGATACATTGAAGTGTCCAGTGGTTCTGTGTTTCAAAGTATTAACCCTGCCGATGGTGCAGTGCTTGCCGATGTTGAATCTGCTTCCGAGGCTGATGTAAATGCAGCTGTTACTAGTGCACAGCAAGGTCAGAAAGTATGGGCGGCAATGACTGGGGCAGAGCGTGCAAAGGTGTTGTTTAAAGCTGCTGAAATACTTCGTAGCCGTAATGATGAATTAGCTTTGCTTGAAACATTGGATACTGGCAAGCCGCTTTCTGAAACATCTGTGGTTGATATTCTGACTGGTGTAGATGTGCTTGAGTATTACGCAGGCTTGGCAACAACTCTTGAAGGCCAGCAAATTCCACTTCGTGGGACTTCTTTTGCTTATACTCGTCGTGAACCTCTAGGTGTAGTGGTAGGTATAGGTGCCTGGAATTATCCTATCCAAATTGCATTATGGAAATCTGCACCGGCTTTGGCAGCTGGCAATGCCATGATTTTTAAGCCGAGCGAAGTAACGCCTTTATCTGCTATGAAGCTTGCAGAAATCTATACAGAAGCAGGCTTGCCAGATGGTGTATTTAATGTGGTGCAGGGTGCTGGTGCAGATGTTGGTTCATGGCTTACAACACATCCTGATGTGGCCAAGGTTTCATTTACTGGCGGTATTGAAACTGGCAAGAAGGTTATGGCTGCAGCAGGTTTATCATCATTAAAAGATGTAACCATGGAACTTGGTGGTAAGTCGCCTTTGATTATTCTAGATGATGCCGATCTTGATAAGGCTGCGGATATTGCAATGACTGCTAATTTCTTTAGTTCAGGTCAAGTCTGTACCAATGGCACTCGTGTGTTTATCCCTCGTGAGCTTAAAGACGAATTTGAAGCTAAGGTGCTTGAACGTTTACCTCGTATAAATATTGGTATGCCGCAAGAAGATGGCGTTAACTTCGGGCCATTGGTCTCCCAGCAGCACATGGAAAAGGTTTTATCTTATATTGAAACTGGTTTAGAGCAGGGAGCTAACTTGCTTGCAGGTGGTGAGCGCTTGACTCATGATGATATGAACCTTGGCTGCTTTGTTGCACCTACTATTTTTACAGATGTGTCTGATGACATGGCCATTGCTCAAGAAGAAATCTTTGGCCCTGTGATGAGTATTTTAACCTATGACTCAGAGGAAGAAGTCATTGCTCGTGCAAATAATACTGTTTATGGCTTAGCTGCAGGTATTGTTACCAATAATATTAATAAAGCACATGGTTTAATTCATCAGCTTGAAGCAGGTATTTGTTGGATTAACACCTGGGGTGAATCACCAGCTGAGATGCCTGTCGGTGGTTATAAGCAATCTGGTGTTGGCCGTGAGAATGGTTTAATGACGCTGCAAAGCTATACCCGTGTGAAGTCTATCCAAGTTGAAATGGGTGAGTTTGTCTCGGCGTTTTAATATATAGCTCCTAATGTTAGTTTGTATTAAACAATAGTTTAGTCTTTTATTTTTACTGGGTTTGTTTATAGATTCTTTATGGTTGAATATTAATCAGATTAACGTGCGACTATTTTATATATTATGGTACTATTAGCAACTTGTAGTGAATATAATTTACCTATATCTTTTTAGTTTTGGGTTTTGTTTTAATGGTAGGTTTAAATGAAAATAGAAAGGAACTTGAATTATGATCTAATGAGGCTTTTAGGTTTGGTTATTATAATGGTTGCTCATGCTTCGCCTCCTGCTTGGTTGTTTCAATTGAGAAATTTTGGTACACCTTTATTGGTATTAGGTTCTGGTTTGACATACGCATTGATTTTCTCTAAAAGAAAAATGGATCTAAAAAGTTTTTATGCGAAAAGGGTGAAAAAGTTAGTTATTCCTGTATGGTTTTTTCTTTCATTTTTCTTTGTTTTTTCATATGTAGTTTATAGCTTGGGTGGTGGTGTAGAACTGTTTTCATTTAGGGAGATTGTTGGTTCTTATGCGTTGGTGGGTGGTATCGGTTTTGTCTGGGTTTTTAAGATTTATTTGTTTCTTGCCTTGATTACTCCTTTTGTGTTGTTTTATAATAAGGTCATCGTAAGTAATATTGTTTATTTTTCTTCAATCGTCTTGTTATATTTTCTATATGAGCTAACGTATTTTTCTTCAAGAGAGTACTTGGTTGGTGTTGTTGCTGATTTTGTTGATGCCTTTGTTTTTACTCTGGTGCCGTATGCTTTAATATATTTGTATGCATTTCGATTACCTTTTTTAAATAAAAGGCATGTTCTTTTTGTGGCCTTTTTATCGTTATCTGTTTTCTTATTTATGCTTTGTTATAAATATGTTGATACTGGTTTATTCGTGGCTACTCAAAATTTCAAATATCCGCCGACACTATATTATTTATCCTATGCTTTCTTTTGTGTTAATATATTGTATTTATTTGTTAGTGGTTTAATTATTCCAGATGGCGGTTTTTCGCGTGTTTTAGTGTGGTTGTCGACTAATTCTCTTTGGATTTATCTATGGCATATATTTGCGTTTTATGTATGGAAATATTTGTTTCCTGAACCTGCTGGTAGCTTTGTACTATTTGCTGTTAAAGCTACTTTTTTATTTGTCGTTGGCATTGTATTATGCATAATCCAAAACAGAGTTGTTGCTAATGTTTCAGCCAAAAGCTGTTTTTTTAAGCAAAACCTATCACCTCTACTTTCAGGTATGTCGTGATCTACTTTTTTAGTATTTAGTCATTAGTTAAAAATGTAGTGTGATTAAATATTTAGATATCTTTATACTTAGAGTGAACTACTTTGTTGTTGTAAGTAGTTCACTACATTAACGATCTTTTTTAATGGTGCCGTAATTCTATTTTAGCGTGAAGTCTATCCAAGTTGAAATGGGTGAGTTTATCTCGGCGTTTTAAGTTTCTTGCCTTATCAGTTCCTGCTTTTTTAGCTCTTACTCAAGTTTAAAGTGTGATGTGAGTCACACTTTAAGCCCATCGTCTATTATTTGTACATTAGTATTTTGTTCTTATGGTACTTTACTTCTTTTGGTAGATAACTCTTAGCAGGTCTTTATGAGAAATATTTTTATTTTAGCTTTGATGCTTTTGGGCGGTTGTGCCTCACTTGGTGAATCGACCTTAAGCTACAGTAGCGACTTTAAGTTTAAGGTGTCTCATAAGCTTACGAGTGGTGGAACATTCTTTTATGCTGAAGGTCTTTCGAAAACGCTCATCCTGACACGCTATTGCCCCTTACCCCATAAGTCTG
>TARA_B100000686_G_scaffold11448_1_pt1 | contig 16733 bp, 19 predicted proteins | sample TARA_B100000686 | Tara Oceans TARA_B100000686 (sample SAMEA2622733) | marine metagenome | biome: marine biome (ENVO:00000447); feature: marine epipelagic mixed layer (ENVO:xxxxxxxxx); material: "saline water (ENVO:00002010), including plankton (ENVO:xxxxxxxx)" | depth 150 m
ATTATGCATCCTGGACCTATGAATAGAGGTATAGAAATAGATACTAAATTAGCAGACGATATTAATAAAAGTGTAATAAAAGAACAAGTCGAATTAGGTGTAGCTGTTAGAATGGCTTGCTTAAAAATTTTTTGTGCTTAGATGAAAAAGAAATATTTTATAAATGCAAATATAATAGACCCTCATAATTCTTTAAATGAAAATGGCGGTTTAATTATTAATGAAAGTGGTAAAATTGAAGGTGTTGGAAAAAAAGTTAACACAAATAATATACCTTCTCGAGAAAAATTTATTGATCTTGAAGGAAAATATATATTTCCAGGCTTAGTTGATATGAGAGTGTTTGTTGGTGAACCTGGCTATGAATATAAAGAAAACTTTAAAACTTTAAGTAAAGCAGCGTTATCTGGTGGAGTTACTTCTGTTGTAACTATGCCAAATACAAATCCAATTATTGACAATGTTTCAATTGTTGATTTTCTTAAAAGGAGAGGAAGAGATAAATCTAAGCTAAATATTTATCCATCTGCATCTTTAACTATTAATACTGAAGGAACAAATATGACAGAATTTGGATTACTTCAAAATAAAGGAATTATTGCATTCACAGATGGAACTAAAACTATCCAAAATACTAGGATCATGTCTAGAATTATGAATTCTGCTAAAGATTTGAATTCTTTAATATTACAACATGCTGAAGATTTAGAACTTGCAAAAAATGGGATGATAAATGATGGAATAATATCAACTAAATTAGGATTACAAGGAATTCCAGAAATAGCAGAACTCATAATAATTGAAAGAGATCTGACGTTACTTGAAAGCATAAAATGTAGATATCATATATCTCAAATATCATCAGCAAAGTCAGTTGGGATAATTAAAGAAAGAAAAGAAAATATAAAATTTTCATGTGGAGTTTCTATAAATAATCTATCACTTAATGAAAATGATATTGGAGATTTTAGAACGTTTTTAAAATTATCACCACCACTTAGAACAGAAGAAGATAGAGTTTCATTAGTGAAAGGTTTATCTGATGAAATTATAGACGTAATTGTATCTGATCATAAACCAGAAGACGAAGAGCAAAAGAGATTAACTTTTGCACAAGCTGAAACTGGTGCTTCAGGTATAGAAACTTTATTATCTTTAAGTCTTGAACTTTATCATAATGGATCTGTAAAATTAGAAACAATTATTAAAGCTTTAACATCAAATCCAGCAAATATTTTAAACATAGATAAAGGAAATCTAAATGTAGGTAATGATGCTGATTTTTGTATAGTTGACATAAATAAACCCTGGATTGTAAAAAAAGAAAATTTATATTCAAAATCAAAAAATACATCTATAGAAAATAAAAAACTCCAAGGCAAAGTAACAAATACATTTGTAAAAGGTGAAGAATTATTTAAGTTGTAATAATGGATTATTTATTCATTATTATAATTTCTTATTTATTAGGATCAATTCCTTTTGGTTTATTGTTGACAAAGTTTATTTTAAAAAAGGACATTAGAAAAATCGGTTCAGGCAATATAGGTGCAACCAACGTTTTAAGATCTGGAAATAAATTTGTTGCTTATACAACTTTATTATTAGATATTTTAAAGGCTATAATACCCGTTCTATACATAAAATTTAACTATTCTGATTTTATATATATAGCTGCCTTAAGCGTATTTCTAGGTCATGTTTTTCCTATTTGGCTAAAGTTTAAAGGAGGTAAAGGTGTAGCATCATATTTAGGTATTCTTTTCAGCTTAAATTTTTTTTATGGTGTTGTTTTTTCAATTACTTGGATTTTGATTTTTTTAATTTCTAGATATTCATCGCTTTCTTCTTTAATTGGAAGTTTTTCTATTCCATTATATTTGTTTTTTATCAAAGGAGATCAAATAATTTTTTTTGGAATCATGTTTATTTTAATATTTTATACTCATCGTGAAAACATTAAACGCCTGATAAACAAAGAAGAAAGCAAGACAAAAATTTATTAATTTGACACTTATTGCCTTATGAGTAATTTGGATAATTATGAATCTTGTCATAGTAGAAAGTCCAGCAAAAGCTAAAACTATAAATAAATATTTAGGCTCAGACTACACGGTCTTAGCAAGCTATGGTCATATTAGAGATTTACCTTCAAAAAATGGATCTGTTGATCCTGAAAATAAATTTAAAATGATTTGGGAAGTTGACAGTTTTTCTAAAAAATATTTGAAAGAAATAACGGAAACAGCTAAAGATTCAAAAAAAATTATTCTTGCAACTGACCCTGATAGAGAGGGAGAAGCCATAGCTTGGCATGTTAAGGAATTTCTTAACGAAAAAAAACTTTTAAAAGATAAAAAAATAGAAAGAGTTGTATTTAATGAGATAACAAAAAAAGCAGTTACTAGGGGTATTGATAACCCTAGAGAAATCGAACCTTATCTTGTTGAAGCCTATATGGCTAGAAGAGCCTTAGATTATTTAGTAGGTTTTAATATTTCACCAATATTATGGACAAAACTTCCAGGTTCTAAATCAGCAGGAAGAGTTCAATCAGTAGCGTTAAGATTGTTAACAGAAAGAGAACATGAAATTGAAGTTTTTGTTCCTGAGGAGTTTTGGTCTTTAAATGTAATTTTTAAAACAAATAATAATTCTTTAATAACCTCAAATATAAATCAATTAGAAGGAAAAAAAATAGAAAAGTTTACATTTAAAAATAAAAAAGAGATAAATTTTGCTATAGATAGTATTAATAAGCATAAATATGAAATAACTGATATTAGCTCAAAAGTATTTACCAGAAATCCATCGGGCCCATTTACAACTTCAACACTTCAACAAACAGCTTCAAGCAAATTAAATTTCGGAGCATCAAGAACTATGCAAATTGCTCAAAGATTATATCAGGGTATAGATATAGAAGGTGAAACAATAGGTTTGATCACATATATGAGAACAGATGGTACAAATGTTTCAAATGATGCTATTAAAAATTTTAGAAATTATATTTCTACTACTTACGGACAAAATTATTTGCCCAGCAATCCACTTAACTATTCAGGAAAAAAAGCAAAAAATGCACAAGAATCGCACGAAGCAATTAGGCCTACGGAAATTACAAGATCACCCGTAAGTATAAAGAAATATTTAAGTGCAGATCAATTCAGACTTTATAATTTAATTTGGTCTAGAGCTATATCATCACAAATGGAATCTGCTAAATTTGATAGAAAAACAATTACAATAACTTCTTTAAATGGTAAAAATATATTTAAAACAAGTGGATCAGTAATAAAATTTGATGGTTATTTGAAAATATCAAATATAGATGAAGATAATGAAGAAGAAAATATTTTACCAGATGTAAAAAGAGGAAATGTTGAAATTAGTGATTTTAATGATGAACAGCATTTTACACAACATCCTCCAAGATACTCTGAGGCTAGTTTAGTAAAAAAATTAGAAGAACTTGGAATTGGTAGGCCTTCTACATATGCTAGTATAATTTCAGTTATAGCTAACAGAGGTTATGCAGATGTTAATAATAAAAGGTTTTATCCAACAGATAGAGGTAAGTTATTATCAGCTTTTTTAGAAAAGTTATTTTCAAAATATGTTGATTACGATTTTACTGCTCAATTAGAAGACCAGTTAGATGATATAACATCTGGAAAAGAAGATTGGACAAAAGTTTTAGAAGATTTTTGGAAAGACTTTAATGCGAACGTATCTACAGTTAAGGAGAAAAGAACGAGAGAAGTGTTAGACTTATTAAATGAAAGCTTAGGATCTTTAATTTTTGAAATAGATAAAAATGGAAAGATAGATAGAAAATGTAAACTTTGTGAGTCTGGTCAATTAAGCTTAAAAAATAGTTTTCGAGGTGGAGCATTTATAGGATGCTCTAATTATCCTGATTGTAAATTTACAAGACCTCTTTCAAAAACTAAAGCCGCAAATCAATTATCTTTAGCAGAACCTAAATTAATAGGTAAAAGTGAAAAAAATGAAGATATATATTTAAAAAATGGAAGATTTGGTCCTTATTTACAGTATGAAAATAAAGTCATTAATATAGAAGAAAAAACTAAAAAAAATTCTAAGAAAAATAATAATATTAAAAATGTCTCGATACCAAAAGGAATAAATATAGATTCTATAAATTTAGAAAAAGCAAAATTTTTATGTTCTTTGCCTATATCTTTAGGAAAAAATCCAGAAAATGATAAAGATATTACCTTAAATGTTGGAAGATTTGGTCCTTATTTAAAATGTGAAAATAAATCTGCAAGAATAGAAAATGTAGATGAAATATTCTCAATAGGTTTAAATAGAGCTATAACACTAATAGCAGAAGCAAAACCAGGAAGAATGTCATCATCGGTAATAAAAGAACTAGGAGACCATCCTGATGATAAAAAGCCAGTTAGAGTTATGAAGGGGCAATATGGTCCTTATATTAAATATAAATCACTTAATGCAACTATCCCTGAAGAAAAAGATCCTATTGAGTTAAGTATGGATGAAGCGCTGATACTTATTGAGAAAAGAAAGGAATACGATAAGAATAAAAAAAAGAAAAAGAAATGACAGCTGAAGAAAATATAAAAAAATTCAACATTCAAATTCCTAAAGCAGCAGATCCAGTTGGATCTTATGTTGCAAGCAAAATATCTGGAAAACAATTATTTATATCTGGACAAATATCAATGGATAAAGAAGGTAATCTAATCAAAGGTAAATTAGGTAAAAATTTAAATGTAGAACAAGGATATAAAGCTGCTGAAAGATGTGCATTAAGTATAATTTCTCAAGCTAAAAAAGCTTGTAATAATGATTTAACTAAAATTAAGAACTGTGTAAAAATAACGGGTTATGTTAATTCAACTGAAGATTTTACTGATCAACCTAAAGTTATAAATGGAGCTTCAGACATGATCGCAAAAATATTTGGAGCAAATGGTACTCATTCAAGAGCAGCAGTAAGCACTAATAGTTTACCATTAGGAGTTGCTGTTGAGGTAGATGCTATATTTGAAATAAATTAGATTATCTTCCTATAGCAAAGTAGTTAATTTTATTTTTTTTCATAATTGTTGGAGAATATAAATTTCTCATGTCATAAATTTTAAATTTCTTTTTTTTAATTAAGTTTTTAAAATTTAATTGTTTAAATTCATTCCATTCAGTATTTATAATTACTAAATCAGAAAATTTACAAGCTTCTTTAATATTATTATAATATTTAACATTTTTAAATTTATTAAAGAAATTTTTTTTTCCAGATGGTTCGTAATAATTAATTTTTGCCCCATTTTTTAATAAAGTTGGTATTAAATCTAAAGACGAAGACTCTCTCATATCATCAGTATTGGCTTTAAATGTTACTCCAAGAAATGTTATATTTTTATTTTTTATTCTATTATTCATTATATTTAAAATTCTACTTAATAAAAATTTTGACCTACTTTTATTTGATTTAATTACTGATTTAACAATAGATAATTTAGTTTTATATTGATTAGCAATAGAAACTAATGCTCGAGTATCTTTTGGAAAACATGAGCCTCCATAACCTGGGCCAGCTCTTAAAAATCTTTCACCAATTCTTTCATCTAAACCCATTCCAATTGCCACATCTTTTACATCAACTTTTAATTTTTCACACAAATTTGAAATCTCATTAATATAAGTTATTTTTGTGGCTAAAAAAGCATTTGAAGCATACTTTATTAATTCTGCTGATCTTCTTGTTGTTTGAAAATATCTATTTTTTTTTTTAATTATAGGTAGATATAAATTTTTCATTATTAAATTAGCCTTCTTGCTTGATGTGCCAATCACAACTCTGTCTGGATAAATAAAATCTCTAATAGCCTCTCCTTCTCTTAAAAATTCAGGATTTGAAACGACTTCAAATTTATTTTTATTTTTTTTTGAATTTAATATATTTTCTATTTTATCTCCAGTAGTTACTGGAACTGTTGATTTATTAACAATAATTTTATATTTATTTAAATTGTTTTTAATTACTTTAGAAACATCAAATACATGTTTTAAATTTGCCTTATTAGTTTTTTTATTAGTTGGCGTCCCAACACAAATAAAAATAATATTAGAATTCTTTATTGAAGACTCAATATCATTAGAAAAAATCAATCTTCTTTGATTAGTATTTCTTTTAATTAATTCTTCAAGTCCAGGTTCATAAATTGGAACTATTCCCGATTTCAACGATTCAATTTTTTTTTTATCCTTATCAATACAAATAACATTATTACCGAGTTCAGCAAAACAAGTACCACTTACAAGACCTACATAACCAGTTCCTATTATACACAACTTCATAGCTTAGAGATTTTTATTGAAGATTTAATATATCCTTCCATGGTTCCACAATCCAAATAGGTACCCTTAAATTTATGTCCAATAAATTTTGAATTTTCATTAATAAGTGATTTTATTGCATCTGTAATATGTATTTCACCACCTTTACCCATAGATTGATATTTTAATTTTGTAAAAATCCTTCTTGGTAAAATGTATCTTCCAATAACAGCATTTGTTGATTGAGCCTCTTTAATTTCAGGTTTTTCAACAACATCTGATATAAAAAAATTATTATTATTTATTTTTTTTTTAATTGAATAAATACCCCATCGATTAACAGAATTTTTTTTAACAGTCATACTTGCCATTACAGAAGATTTATACTTTTGATGAACTTTTATCATATCTTTAGAACAATTTTTTTTGATTATTAAATCATCCGGTAATAACATTAAAAAAAAATTGTTTTTAATAAGTCTTTTAGCCTTAAATACAGCATCGCCTGTACCGAGTGGTTTATTTTGATAAACAAATTTAATCATTTTTCTATATTTTATTAATTTTTTATATTCGAATAAAAGTCTATTATTTCTTTTTTTTTTAATAATTCTTTTATAAAAATTATCTTTATAAAAATAATCTTTGATCGTCGATTTTTTTTTAGATATGATAAATATTATTTCCTTTATGCCTGCTTCTATGCATTCATCAATTATATATTCGATTCCTGGTTTACCATTTATAGGTAATAATTCTTTGGGTAATACCGATGTAAGTGGTAAAAGTCTTGTACCTAAACCTGCTAATGGAATTATTGCTTGTTTAATCATTTAAATGTTTTACTTATAAATTTATTTATTACAAATGAAAATACTAACAAATATTATTGATCTAAATAAGGCCATAAGAAAAGTTTCAAATTTAGGATTTGTACCTACAATGGGAGGACTTCATAAGGGTCATAAATCTTTAATAATAGAATCAGTAAAGAGATGCAAAAAAACAATTGTAAGTATTTTTGTAAATCCTACTCAATTTAACGAAAAAAAAGATTTTAAATCCTATCCTAGAAATTTAAATAAAGATTTAAAAATTTTAAAAGGTCTTAACATTGATTATGTTTTTATCCCATATGTATCTGAAATATACAAAAAAAAAAGAGGAAAAAAAATAAAATTAAATAAACATCAAAAAGTCTTATGTGCGAAATACAGAAAAGGTCATTTTGAAGGTGTACTTGATGTAATGGATAGACTGCTAAAAATTATTAAAGCAAAATATATTTTTATGGGGGAAAAAGATTATCAACAAATAATATTAATTAAAAAATTTATTAAAAATAAATATAAAAGCAAAGTTGTTTCTTGTCCAACAATTAGAGATAAAAATAAAGTTGCTTTATCAACTAGAAATTTTTTGCTAACAAAGAAAAATTTGTTTAAAGTTGGACTAATATCAAAATATTTAATTAATCATAAATTTTTGATTTCAAAAAATACTAAATTATTAATGAAATCTAAGGAATATTTAGAAAAAAAATTCAAAATTAAAATTCAATATTTAGAATCAAGGGATCCGAATAATTTACAAATATCAAATTATAAAAAAAAAAATAAACTATTTATAGCTTATTATATAAATAATATTAGGTTAATTGATAATTATTAGATTATAAGAAATAGGCCCCAACACCCAAAAAAGAAACAAAACCAATTACATCTGTTATTGTAGTTACAAAAACGCTAGAAGCTATAGCTGGATCAACATTAAACCTTTTTAAAGTCACTGGCACTAATATTCCAAATAATCCTGCTATTACCATTGTTAATATCATTGAAATAGAAATAATTAAAGATAACTGAGAATCATTAAACCATAATTGAACTACTAAAGAACTTATTAAAGCAAATATAATTCCATTTAAAATCCCAATATTAAATTCTTTTAAAATATTTTTTGTAAAATTATTTTTTGTCAAATCTTTTGTGGCAAGTGATCTTATAGTAACAGCTAAAGTTTGCATACCAGCATTTCCACCCATTGAGGCAACGATTGGCATTAAAAATGCAAGTACAACCATTTGCTTAATTGTTGCGCCAAATAAACTTATACACCAAGTTGCTATAAATGCTGTAAATAAATTTAGTAATAACCAATTAAACCTTCTTTTTGTTTTAGTAAAAACACCATCCGTAATTTCTTCATCTCCAACACCAGCAAGTCTTAAAACATCTTCTTCTGTTTCTTCCTTAAGCACAGTTAAAACATCATCATAAGTAATCATTCCTACTAATTTGTTATTTTTATCAACCACACATGCAGAATTTAAATTATAATTTTCAAATAAATTTCCAACTTCTTCTTTGTCCATATCAACAGGAATTAAAAGTTGTGACTCCGACATGATTGAAATCATTTTAGTTTCCCTTGATGTTCTCAAAACTTTTGACGAGGGAACAGTTCCTATAGGTTTAAATTCTTCATCAACAATAAAAATTTCTAAAAATTCTTCAGGCAATTCTTTGTTTTCTCTAAGATAATCAATTGTTTGGCCGACTGACCAATTACTTGGAATTGCAGTGAATTCACGTTGCATAATCCTAGCGGCACTATCCTCTGGATAACTCAAACTTTCCAAGAGAGCAAATCTGTCCTTAGGAGGTAACGATCCTAAAATTTGATTTTTATCTTTTTCTTTGACATTTTCTAATATTTTGATTGCATCATCGGACTCTAGATTTTTTAGAATCGTAACTATTGAATCTGATGATAAAAAAGTGATAATTTCTGATTGAATTGATTCATTTAGTTCAACAAAAACTTCAGGATCTATTTTGAAATTATTTAACTTTATTAAATTTTCTCTATCATTCTGATTTAAATGTTCAATAATATCGGCTGCATCAGCAGGGTGCATTTCTTTAAATGAATTTGTTATAAACTGAGCATCATTACTAGTTATTTTATCAGTAACAACTTTTATAAACTCTTTATTGAATTCAAAATTGACTTTTTTATCTTTGATTTTTTTTACTAAAGTCATAAAATTTCCTTTAATTAAGATGGGACTATTAATAGAAAATAAAAATAATACAAATTATAAATGAATATACAGATCAAAAAGTCAATAAAACCAATAAAATATATTTCTGCAATTAAGAAATTGGAACAAAGATTAGAAGATATCTTCATTGGTAAGAAAAAAGAATTAATTTGGATATTAGAACATCAAGAAATTTTTACAGGCGGGACAAGTTATAAGGAAAGCGAAATATTAGATAATTCTATAAAATTTATTAAAACAAATAGAGGTGGTAAAATAACATATCATGGACCCGGACAACTAGTATTTTATATAGTTTTGGATTTAAAAAAAAGAGGAAAAAATATAAGAAAGTTAATTAATATAATTGAAAAAACTATAATTGAAACTCTAAATGAATTAAAAATTAATACTTTTGCCGATAGAAAAAACATTGGCATATGGTACAAGAATAAAAAAGATATAGAAAAAGTTGCCGCTATAGGAATCAAAGTTAAAAAATGGATTGCTTATCATGGATTTGCGATAAATATTTCTAACGATCTTGAAAAGTATAAAAAAATAATTCCTTGTGGTATTTCAGATAGAAAAGTAACTAATTTGAATAAAATCAAAAAACAAAATTATAATAAAATATATAAAATTTTAATTAATAAATTTTTATTTAATCTTGAAAAATAAGTCTTTTTACTTTTAACATCTTTTTAAAATAATCTGGCAAAGAGGCTCTATAAGTATGTTTAATATCATTTATTTTAAATTTTATTTCATAAGAATGTAGCATGAGGTTTTTATTAACTGATTTATTGTCAATTTGTGAATTATATTTATTATCTCCTATTATAGAATTTCCTATCATAAAAAGATGTTTTCTTAGTTGATGTTTTCTGCCAGTAATTGGTTTCATTTTTATTAAGGAAGAGTTATTATTTTTATCCAATACATTAAAAATTGTTACAGCTTTTTCAATAATCTTTTTCTTATTATCAATTCTGATCAAATCGTTTTTTATAGTACCTTTTTCATTTTCTATTTCACCATGACAGATAGCGAGATAAGTTTTATAAACTTTTCTTAATCTAAATAATGAAGTAAGAAGTTGTGCTGTTGGTCTATTTTTTGCAATAATAAATACTCCTGATGTGTCTTTATCAAGTCTATGAACTGAAAAAGGCTTATTATTTTTAAAGATTTTACTACTAGAAAAAATATCAATTAAATTTTTTTTAGATTTGGTTCCTCCTTGAACAGATATCCCTGATTTTTTATTTAATACAACAAAGTCATCATTGTTTTCAATTATTAATTCTTCATTTTCTTTTAAAATATCTTTGTTTGGTTTAAATTTTATTTTGATTTTCTCTATTTTTTTTTCGAGTTGAAAATTATAAAAAATCAATTGATCTCCAGATTTAACTTTGAAAGAGCTTTTTACTTTTTTGTTATTAAGTTTTATTTTTCCACTTCTTAGATTTTTTTCTATCAATCCTTGTGGAATTTGTCCTAATTGATTTCGGATAAATCTATCGATACGCATGTTGTTAAACGTTGAATCAACGTCTATTATTTTTTTCATTTTAAAGATAATATAAAAAAAATTAAGCTGTAGCTACTTTTGGGTCTTCTGTTTTTATGTCTTTTTTAGATTCTTTTTTCTTACGGTCTACTCTTTTTGCTTCTAAATCTCTGTCTACAAATTCTATAATAGCCATTGGTGTATTATCTCCGTATCTAAAACCAGCCTTAATAATTCTTGTATAGCCACCTTTTCTTTTTTCATATCTTTTAGATAAAGTTTTTTTTACTTTTTTTGCAGATTTTGTATCCTGGAGTTTTGAGATTAGAATTTTTGTATTATGTAATGAATCTTTCTTTCCTAACGTAACTATTTTATCTACTTGTGGTTTTAAAACTTTAGCTTTTGGTAGTGTAGTTTTGATTTGTTCATATTTAATCAGCGAATTAAGCATATTTTTGATTAATGCTTTTCTATGTTCTGATGTTCTATTAAGCTTTTTATAACCAAACTTATGACGCATTAAATTGCTTCCTCAAGCTTTTTTGATAATTCAGCTATGTTATCCGGTGGCCAGTTTGGTATTTCCATTCCTAAATAAAGTGACATACCTGTTAAAACTTCTTTTATTTCATTTAAAGACTTTCTTCCAAAATTGGGTGTCCGCAACATTTCCCCTTCAGATTTTTGGACTAAGTCTCCAATATAAATTATATTATCATTTTTTAGACAATTCATAGATCTGACTGATAATTCTAATTCATCAACTTTTCTAAGTAGATTTTTATTAAATTCTGGTTCAGATGGTTGTTCTTTAATTAAAACTTCTTGAGGTTCTTCAAAGTTAACAAACATACCTAATTGATCTTGAAAAATTCTAGCAGAATAAGCAACGGCGTCTTCTGCAGATATTGATCCATTTGTTTCAATTTCCATAATTAATTTATCGTAATCAAGTGCTTTTCCTTCTCTTGCTGTACTAACAGAATAAGAAACTTTTTTAACTGGGCTAAACAAAGAGTCTATTGGTATTAAGCCTAATGGAGGTTCTTCGGGTTTATTCATTTCAGCTGTAATATAACCTTTTCCAGTGCCAACAGACATTTCCATATGAAAATTTGTATTTTCGTCCAAATTACAAATTACTAAATCTGGATTTAAAATTTCAATATCTGTAACAGGTGAAATATTAGATGCTTTTATTTCTCCTGGCCCTTTTGCATCTAAAATTAATTTTTTACTTCCTTCAGAGCTACTTTTTAATGCCAAAGATTTTATGTTAAGCACTATATCTGTAACATCTTCTCTGACACCTTTTATAGAAGTAAACTCATGCAAAACTCCGTCTATTTGTATTGCTGTTACTGCAGTTCCTCTTATTGAAGATAATAAAATTCTTCTTAAAGAGTTACCTAAAGTTAATCCATAACCTTTTTCAAGAGGTTCAGCTACAATTTTTGCATAAGATTTGTCATCATTTAATTGAACATCTAACTTGGTTGGTTTAATTAGTGATTTCCAGTTTTTTGAATTTACTTCTGCTGTTTCCATTTAAACTCTCCTTTTTTTTGGTGGTCTTGTACCGTTATGAGGCATAGGTGTTGTATCTTTAATTGAAATAATTTTAAAACCCCTTGCTTGCAATGCTCTTAAAGCTGTTTCTCTCCCAGATCCAGGTCCTTTAACTTCAACTGATAAAATTTTCATTCCAACTTCTAATGCTTTTGCAGCAGCTGAATCTGCTGCTACTTGAGCCGCGTATGGAGTAGATTTTCTTGAACCTTTAAATCCTTTTTGTCCAGCTGAAGCCCAAGAAACAACATTGCCATTCATGTCTGCTATAGACACAATTGTATTATTAAATGTAGATTGAACATATGCTATTCCATTTAAAATATTTTTTTTGTTTTTCTTTTTCTTAGAATATGAACTCTTTTTAGTTTTTGATTTTGATTCTTTTGATTGTTCATTGTTATCATTATTTTCTTTTTTCATTTTTATTTTTTAAGTGGTGTTAGTTTTTTTCCGGCAATAGCAATGGCTTTACCTTTTCTTGTTCTTGCATTACATCTTGTTCTTTGTCCTCTTACAGGCAATTTTTTTCTATGTCTTGAACCTCTATAAGTAGCAAGATCAATTAATCTTTTTATGCTCAAAGAATTTTCTCTTCTTAAATCTCCTTCCACAGTAAATTTTTGATCTATATATTCTCGTATTTTTAAAATTTGATCATCAGTTAATTCATTTACTCTTTTAGAGTTAGGTATTTCTAAAGCTTTACAGATTTGATTTGAAAATTTATCTCCAATACCATAGATATATGTCAGTCCTACATGCACTAGTTTATTTTGAGGAATGTTTACACCTGCTATACGAGCCATAATAATGAGATAAAATTTAGCCTTTTATATAAGAAGTTTTTTTAAAGTCAATGTATTATAGGGTTATAATTTGCTCTATTTTGCTTGAAATTTCTTCAATTTTTTTATTTCCATCTATTTCATAAAAATAACTTCTTGAAGAATAAAAATCTAAAACAGGTTTTGTTTTTTTAATATATTCATCATACCTTGTTATTATAACTTCAAGATTATCGTCTTTTCTTTTTTTTAAATAATTTTCTCCACATTTATGTTTTTTTATTTCATTTGCATCTTGATAAATATTAAAAATTTTACTACATTTTTCACATGTAATTCTTCCTAAAATTCTTTTTTCAATTATATTTCTAGATACTTTTAAAAATAATATAAAATTTATTGATTGATTATCAGAATTAAGAATCAATTCTAAATTTTTAGCTTGATTAATATTTCTAGGATATCCATCAAATATAATTCTATTTCTATAATTTGGATTTATAATAACATTTTTTAATACTTTATTAATAACATCATCTGTAACAAAATCTCCTTTAGAAATAATATTTTCTATTTCTATACCAATATTACTTTTGTTTTTGATTTCATTTCTTAAAAGATCTCCTGTTGAAATTTGATAAAGATTAAATTTATTAACTATGTTTATTGCTTGTGTGCCTTTTCCAGCTCCTGGTGGACCAAAAATTATAAGATTCACTTATTATCTTCCAAATTTTGTTTTTTTAATCAATTGTTCATATTGTGAGCTCATTAATCTTGTTTGTATTTGAGTTACTGTATCTATTGCAACTACAACAACAATCAAAATTGATGTTCCCCCTAAATAAAATGGGATTGGGTAATTAGCAATTAAAAATTCTGGCATTAAACAAACTAGAGTTAAGTACATAGCTCCTATGGTTGTAAGTCTTGTTAGTATTAAATCAATATATGCGGCTGTACTTTCTCCAGGTCTAATACCAGGTATAAAACCACCATATTTTCTTAAATTTTCTGCAGTTTCATTTGGATTAAATGTTATTGAAACATAAAAAAAAGTAAAAAAAATTATACCTGAAGCATATAAAATCATATAAAGAGGTTGTCCCTGTGAAAAATATGAAGTGATATTTAAAAATGTATCATTTTGTGAAATGTTAAAATTTGAAAATGTAACAGGCAATAATAGCAAGGCTGAAGCAAAAATAGCCGGTATAACTCCTGCTGAATTAATTTTTAATGGAAGATGAGATGAGTCGCCACCATAAATTTTGTTACCCATTTGACGCTTAGGATAATTAATCAATATTTTTCTTAATGCTCTTTCCATAAAAACTATAAACATTACTGTTAATATTAATAAAACAAAAATTGCAATTATCATTACTGTTGATATTGCTCCTGTTCTGCCTAGTTCAAATGTTGTAACTAAAGCCCTTGGTATTTCAGCGACTATACCTGAAAAAATTATAAGCGATATACCATTGCCTATACCTCTTTGAGTAATTTGTTCACCCAACCACATTAAAAACATGGTTCCTGCTACAATTGTTGTAACAGTAGAAATTTTAAAAAATAAACCTGGATTAATTACTAAATTAGCTGAAGACTCAAGACCCACTGAAAGTCCATACCCTTGTACTGTTGAGAGTAAAACAGTTCCATACCTTGTAATTTGAGTTATTTTTTGTCTACCAATTTCTCCCTGGGCTTTTAGGTTTTTAAAATAATCAGATACACCAGTCAATAATTGAACAATAATTGATGAAGAAATATAGGGCATAATACCAAGAGCAAAAATTGCCATTCTGCTTACAGCACCACCAGCAAATACATTAAACATCCCAAGTAATCCTTTTTGGTTTCCTTGCATCATTATTTGTAATTGTTCTGGATCTATACCAGGCAAAGGAATAAATGTACCTAATCTATAAATTGATAGAATGAATATTGTAAATAAAATTCGATTTCTTAAATCATTAGTTTGAGAAGTTTCACTCATTACAATTAAGTGTTTTTAAGTGTTATTATTCCGCCTGCTTTTTCAATTTTTTCTTTAGCTGATTTTGAAGAAAAATTAGCTTCTATATTTAATTTACTTTTTAATACACCAGTACCTAGAATTTTATATTGAGTAATAGATTTATCTATAATTTTATCTTTTATAAGGGTTTCAAGATTAATTTTACTTTCAGGTTTAATTTTTTTGTTATCAATTAAGTTCTGAATATTAATTAAATTTATTTTTGCAATTTTTTTTTTTTTAAACGTTTTAAATCCTCTTTTGGGCAATCTTCGATATAACGGCATTTGTCCACCTTCAAAACTTTTTATAGATACACCAGATCTTGATTTTTGACCCTTTACACCTCTTCCAGATGTTTTTCCTTTTCCAGAACCGATACCTCTTCCTACTCGCATTCTTTTAATTTTGACACTTTGAGTTGAATTAAGTATTGTCATCATCCTCTCTTTTCAATAATTTCTGATATTTTTTTGTTTCTTAAGTTTGAGATATTCTTTGGTGAGTTTTGTTTCGACAAAGCTTTCATGCATGCTCTTATAACATTATGAGGGTTAGCTGTGCCTAATGATTTTGCTACTATATCTTTTATTCCCAAAACCTCACAAACAGCTCTAACAGGACCTCCCGCAATTATTCCTGTTCCTTTAGGTGCTGCTCTTAATTTAATTTTACCCGCACCATCTTTTCCATAAATATCATGATGAATAGTTCTACCTTCTCTCAATGGTATTTGTATCATTTTTCTTTTTGCTAAATCATTTGCTTTTTTAATCGCATCAGGGACTTGTTTTGCCTTGGCATGTGCTATTCCTATTTTTCCATTTTGATTTCCAACAACAACTAGAGCTGAAAATCCAAATCTTCTTCCTCCTTTAACAACTTTTGTAATTCTATTGATATGTACTAATTTTTCTAAATATTCGTTATTTTTTTCCATAAATTAAAATTCCATTCCATTTTTTCGTAAAGTATCTGCAAAAACTTTTATTCTGCCATGATATTTATATAATCCTCTGTCAAAATAAATTTTTGATATTTTTTTTTCTAAAGCCTTTTTCGCTAACTTTTCAGCAACTATAGATGATAGTTCTGATTTTTTTTTATTTAATGTTTTAATATCTTTTTCTTGAGATGATGCAGATATTAAAGTTTTATTGTTAATATCATCTATAATTTGTGCGCTAATATTCTTTGATGATCTTGAGACGCTCAATCTAAATCTATCTGATGTGGTGCCTTTTTTTAATTTTTTCCTAATTCTAAATTTTCTTCTTTGAGATGTAGACAATTTCATTATTTTTTCTTTCCTTCTTTTCTTAAAATATATTGACCTTCTTCTTTAATTCCTTTTCCTTTATATGGTTCTGGAGGTCTGATTAATTTAATTTTCGAAGCGATCATTCCTACTTGTTGCTTATCTGATCCACTTATTTTTATAATTGTTTGTTTTTCTAC
>TARA_B100000686_G_C16805932_1_pt1 | contig 16717 bp, 15 predicted proteins | sample TARA_B100000686 | Tara Oceans TARA_B100000686 (sample SAMEA2622733) | marine metagenome | biome: marine biome (ENVO:00000447); feature: marine epipelagic mixed layer (ENVO:xxxxxxxxx); material: "saline water (ENVO:00002010), including plankton (ENVO:xxxxxxxx)" | depth 150 m
GATGTTGAAAGTATTGAAAAAGTTAAAACTGCTATTTCTGAAGAAACAGCTCCTAAATTAGATAGGTTTGGAAGGGCTTATGCTACTGGAAAAAGGAAGTCTTCTATAGCTAGGGTATGGATAAAATTGGGTTCGGGCAAAGTTTTAGTAAATGGAATGTCATCAAACGAGTATTTTAAGAGAGAAACACATAGAATTATTATTTCTCAACCTTTGAATTTGGTTTCTAGAAGTGAAAGGTATGATGTATATTGTTCAGTTAAAGGCGGAGGCTTAAGTGGTCAGGCTGGTGCTTTAAGACATGGACTAAGTAAAGCATTGATTGGATATGAACCAGATTTAAGATCTTCTTTAAAAGAGGCTGGATTAATAAAAAGAGATGCACGACGAGTTGAGAGAAAGAAATATGGGCAACCGAAAGCTAGAAGAAGTTTTCAATTTTCAAAAAGATAGTTTATATCTTAATCTTTTTTTTTAGAGCGGTTGTTTTTTTTAACAATCGCTTTTTTTTTAATTTTATTTAGGTTTTTGGAGAAAATTATGAGTAAAAAAATATATAATGTAGCTGTTTTAGGAGCAAGTGGGTACACTGGTTTAGAAATTATAAGATTGCTAATAAAATCAAATAATAATTATAAAATATTGGTTCTTACTGCTGAAACTAAAGCAGGTATGGAAGTAAGTGATATATTTCCACATTTAAGGGCTTACGATTTGCCTAAGTTAATAAAAATAAATGAAGTAAATTTTGATAAAATTGATGCTGTTATTTCATGTTTACCTCATGGAAAATCTCATAAAATTGTGGCTTCAATTCCAAATCATATTAAGATCATTGATTTATCTGCAGACTTTAGGTTTTCGGATACTAGTTTATATGAAAAGACATATGATTCTAAGCATATAGAAAAACAATTGCAGAAGGAGGTTGTTTATGGTTTAACAGAATTAAATAGAGTAGAAATAAAAAATTCAAGAATTGTAGCAAATCCAGGATGTTATCCTACATCTGCTTTATTACCTCTAATTCCACTTGTTAATAATGGTATTATTGATCCTATGAATATTATAATTGATTCTAAATCAGGAGTTTCTGGTGCGGGAAGAACACATAAAGATTATTTGTTATTTGGAGAAATTTCGGAGGGATTTATGGCATATGGTCTTCCAAATCACAGGCATAAACCAGAAATAAATTTTCAACTATCAAGAATTATAAAATCTGATATAAATGTTACTTTTACACCTCATTTATTGCCCATAAAAAGAGGTATTTTATCAACTATATATATTAAAATTAAAGGTAACTATGGTATTGAGGATTTAAAAAACTGTCTTGACAATAAATATAAAAATGAGGCTTTTGTTAACTTTTATGATAATTATATTCCTAATATTCACGATGTAAGAGGCACAAATTTATGTAATATTGGTGTCGTATATGACGGTAATTCAAATACATGTATTATTATTTCTGTTATTGATAATTTATTAAAGGGTGCATCTGGTCAGGCATTGCAGAATTTAAATTTAATGTTTGATATAGAGGAAACTCATGGTTTAATAAATGTACCAATGTTTTTATAATATATGTATTTGTATTATTTAAAGAAACTAAATTATTTAAATAGAATATTTTACATAACAACTATTTTTGTAATTTCTGCATGTAACGATATTAATTTTGATAAAATTGATAAAGATTTTTCTGAATTAGTTGATTGGTCTTTTAACGATGACACGTTTCAAGTTAATAAAGACTTGGTTCCAATTTCTTCCAAAACTTTAAATTCTTTTATAATAATGGATCAGGAGTATATGAAATTTGACTTCTTATTAAATGATAAGAATAATATTATTGAGGCATTTGTATTTATAGATGTGAATTATGAATTGCATAAATATCATAGTAATTTAATGTTAATAGCAAGAGCTCAGAAATTCGAAAAATTTAAAATTAATATTGTTTCTAATAAGAATGCAAATAAATCTAGTTTTTTATTAGATAAAATTCAAGAAATGCTTATGCTTGAAGGAGTTAGCAGAGAGAATATCAATAAAGAATATGAAGAGCATAATGACAAATTTTTGATAATTAAATTAGTAAAAGCGAATTAGTTTAGGATTTTAAATGGCTATAAAAAAAAGCTTTGAGAGAATTGATAGGTTACCTCCATATGTTTTTGCAGAAGTTAATTCTATGAAAGCTTATGAACGTGCTGAAGGTGAAGATATTATAGATTTTGGTATGGGAAATCCTGATTCTCCTACACCTAAACATATTGTGGATAAATTATGTGAAACTATAAAAGATCCTAAATCTCATAGATATTCAGTGTCTAGAGGTATTATAGGTTTACGAAGGGCACAAGCAGCCTATTACAGTAGGAGATTTAATGTTGATGTGGATTATAATAAACAGGTTCTCGTTACGTTAGGTTCTAAGGAAGGTTTGGCAAATTTAGCCTCAGCTATTACTTCTACGGGGGATGAAGTTATAGTACCTAATCCAAGTTATCCAATTCATCCATATGGTTTTGTAATAGCAGGAGCATCTGTTTCATCTATTGATAGTAAACCTGATGAAAGTTTTCTAAAGAATCTTCATAAAACGATATCTTATAGCAAAAATAAAGCAAAAGCTTTAGTTTTAAATTATCCCAATAATCCAACTACCAGTTTTGCTTCTTTAGATTTTTTTAAAGAAGTGGTAAATTTATGTTTAAAATATAATGTTTATATTCTTTCTGATATAGCTTATTCTGAAATATACTTTGAGGGTGTTGCTCCGCCGTCAATTTTACAAATTCCTAAAGCTATGGATATTTCAGTAGAGTTTTCTTCTTTAAGCAAAACGTATTCCATGCCAGGATGGAGAATAGGTTTTGCAGTTGGGAATGAGAAGTTAATTGAAGCTTTGGCTAAAATTAAGTCTTATTTAGATTATGGAGCATTTACTCCTGTACAAGTTGCAGGAATTGCAGCATTAAATGGCCCACAAGAGTGCGTAGAAAAAATTAGAAATATTTATTTAAAAAGGAGAAATATTTTAGTTGAAGGATTTAAAAGAATTGGTTGGGATATGAAATACCCTGAAGGGACTATGTTTGTATGGGCTCCAGTTCATAGTAGGTTTTTGAATGTTGGTTCTTTAGAGTTTTCAAAGCTTTTGCTGAAACATGGAAAAGTAGCTGTCGCACCTGGCATAGGTTTTGGGTCTAAGGGTGAGGGATTTGTTAGAATTGGATTAGTTGAAAATGAGCATAGAATTAGACAAGCTATAAAAAATGTCAAAATATTTTTTGATACTTATGATAAATAAATTAAGATTAAAAATTAATATTATTAGGAGTTATTTTTATGAATAAAAGAAGTGAAACTGGTATTTTAGATCGTAATTTAGCTTTAGAAGTTGTTAGAGTTACTGAGGCAGCAGCTTTATCAGCTTCAAAATGGATGGGAAGAGGAGATGAAAAAGCGGCTGACCAAGCAGCAGTAGATTCAATGAGGGTAGCATTAAATGGCATGGATATAGAGGGTAAAGTGGTTATTGGAGAAGGTGAAAGAGATGAAGCACCTATGTTATATATTGGAGAATTAGTAGGAACAGGTAATGGACCAAAAGTTGATATTGCTCTAGATCCTTTGGAAGGGACAACCATATGTGCTACTGGAGGACCTAATGCTCTAGCAGTAATTGCAATGGCTTCTGACGGAGGCTTTTTAAATGCGCCAGATGTTTATATGGATAAAATTGCAATAGGTCCTGGTTTATCTAAGGATGTAGTTAATATTGATGCGGCACCCAAAGAGAATTTAAAAAATTTAGCTAAAAATAAAAATATTGAAATTTCAGATTTGGTAATATGTATATTAGACCGTCCTCGTCATGAGGAATTAATAGCTAAAACGAGAGAAGCAGGAGCTAGAATTATGTTGATTTCTGATGGGGATGTTGCAGGGGTTATTGCTACTGCAAATAAAGAGACTGGTGTAGATATGTATGTAGGCAGTGGTGGAGCACCAGAAGGGGTCCTTGCAGCTGCTGCTTTAAGATGTATTGGAGGACAAATGTGGGGTAAGCTAATTTTTAGGAATGAAGATGAAAGAGGAAGGGCAAATAGAATGGGAATTTTAGATTATGATAAAATATATAACTTAAATGAGTTAGCACACGGAGAAGTTATGTTTGCGGCTACTGGAGTGACTGATGGTTCTATGTTAAGAGGTGTAAGAAGGTGGAGTTCAGGTGCAAGTACTCAGTCAATTATAATGAGATCTAAAACTGGAACTGTAAGAACAATTTCTGCAGATCATAATTTTTCTAAAAAGAATATTATTGAAGATTAATTTTGAATATTTCTTATGAAAAATTTTTTAATTCAGTTAACAATAAGCAGTGGTTAATTAAAGATGTTGATAACTTAAAAGTTTCAAAGCTAGTTCAGGATTTGGATATTAATGATTTATTGGCCCGACTTATATGTTCTAGAGGAATTGAGTCAGAAAATGCAAAAGTATTTTTAAACCCAAGCTTAAAAAAACAAATTCCTTCTCCTTTTTCTATTTTAGATATGAATAAGGCAACTAATAGGATATCTAAAGCCATAATTAATAATGAAAGAATAGCTATTTTTGGAGATTATGATGTTGATGGAGCAACATCTTCTGCAGTTTTGTATAAAATTTTACAATCTTTTGGTTCTAAAGCTTTGATATATATTCCAGATAGAATAAAGGAAGGATATGGTCCTAATATCAAAGCTTTTAAGTATTTAAAAAAGAAAAATATAGATTTAGTCATTACTGTAGATTGTGGTATGACAGCCTTTGAAGAAATAGATTATGCAAATAATATTGATTTAGATATAATTATAGTAGATCATCATGCCCCAGAAGCTAAACTTCCTAAAGCTCTAGCGGTAATAAATCCTAATAGGTTAGATGATAATTCAAATTTAGGCATGTTGGCAGCTGTTGGGGTGGTTTTTATGTTAATAGGTGCGTTAAAGATAAAATTAATAGATTTAAATTATATTAAAGCTTCAGATGGACCTAATTTGTCTAAAATATTAGATTTGGTTGCTTTAGGTACGATTTGTGATGTAGTGCCCTTAATTGGGCCTAATCGTGCTTTAGTTAGCCAAGGTTTGAAAGTTATGTCTAAAAAAAATAATATTGGGATAAAAGCTCTTTTTGAAATTTCAGGAATAGAAGAATTTCCAAAAGTTTTTCACGCAGGTTTTGTTCTTGGGCCTAGGATAAATGCTGGAGGTAGAGTTGGAGAATCGGAATTAGGTTCAAAACTTTTAATTACTAATAATGAAGTTGAAGCAAAAAATATTTCGTTTAAGTTAAATGATTTTAATGAACAAAGAAAAAAAATTGAAAATGAAGTTATAAATGAGGCAAAAGATATGGCCTTATTGAACAATGATTCAAAAATATTAGTACTTCATAATAAAAATTGGCATATGGGAGTAATAGGAATAGTTGCTAGTAGAATTGTAGAATTTTTTAATAAACCAGCTATTATAATAAGTGAAAATGGAAAAATATCGAAAGGTTCGGGTAGGTCAGTCCCTGGTGTAAATATAGGAAATTTAATAACTTCAGCAAAACAAAAAGGAATTTTAGAAAATGGAGGTGGTCATCCTATGGCTTGTGGACTTACTATAAATAGTAATAAAATTTCTCAATTAAAAGATTTTCTTAATAGTAAAGTTAATACTAATAATATAAATAATGATAATTTTCATTGGATTGATATGCCAATTGCTGTTAAGGGAGCTTCAATAAAGATGATGAATCAATTTAAAAATGCAGAACCTTTTGGGCCAGGTAATCCTGAGCCAATCTTTATAATAAAAAATGCATTGGTATTTAATCCTAAAATAGTAGGAGAAAAACACATTAGATGTGATATATCAGATTCTAGTAATGCTAGAATAAGTGGTATAGCTTTTAGAAGCGTAGAAACTATATTGGGAAAGACAATATTAAAAAATAACAATATGCATGTTATTGGTAAATTAAAATTGTCTGAATGGAATGGAAGAGAGCAAGTCCAAATGCATATTATGGATGCAATAAAATTTTAATTTTGAATGAATTTGTATTTATAATTAAATAAAAGGTTAGTCTAATGAGCTATAAAAATGAAATTGATACGGTAGTTTTTCCAGTTGCAGGAATTGGCTCACGATTTCTTCCAGCAACTAAGTCAGTTCCTAAAGAACTTTTACCTATTTTAAATAGACCTTTAATTGAATATGCATTTGAAGAAGCAATGCAATCTGGAATAGAAAAATTTATATTTATAAATTCACCAGAAAAACAAAGTATAACTAGCCATTTTAAGACAAATAAAAAACTCGAAGAAATTCTTAAAATTAAGAGTGAATTTTTATATTCTTTAATTTCTAAATATATTATTCCTAAAGAAAAAATTGTTGAAGTTGTTCAATCAGAACCAATGGGATTAGGACATGCTATTTGGTGTGCAAGAGATTATATAGATAATAAGGCTTTTGCAGTAATTCTTCCTGATGATTTAATTTATTCTGAAGTTCCTTGTATTAAACAATTAATAAATACATTCAGAAATAACAAGAAAAGTATAGTTGCTTTGCAAGAAGTACAAAAAAATGAAATTTCAAAATATGGTATTATAGAACATAAGAAAAATAATAATAATATATATAATATTAGTAATATGGTTGAAAAACCTAATTTGAAAGATGCTCCATCTAATTTAGCTATAATAGGTAGATATATTCTTTTACCAGAAGTAATTGAGGAGTTATCAGAAAATAAGTTAGGACATGGTGGGGAAATTCAATTAACAGATGCAATAAAGAATACTATAAAAACTTCAGGAGTAATTGGTTATGAGTTTGAAGGTTCTAGATATGATTGTGGAAATGTTATAGGAGCTTTAGAAGCACAAATAAGTTTAGCTTTAAAGGATGATAAATATAAAAATAGTACAAAAGAATTATTAAAAAAATATAATAAAAAATAAGGATTTAATATGAATATTACTATAGTTGGATCTGGATATGTTGGTTTAGTATCAGGTGCATGTTTCTCTGAATTTGGGTTTAATGTTACTTGTGTAGATAAAGATTTAAAAAAAATAAAAAATTTGAAAAAGGGAATTATTCCCATTTATGAGCCAAGGCTAGAAGATTTAGTAAAAAACAATTTGTCTTCAAAAAGGTTATATTTCACTACTAATTTAGAATATTCTTTTCAAGAAAGTGATGCAATTTTTATTGCAGTAGGGACTCCAACTAATTCTAGAGATAGCTCTGCTGATTTATCTTATGTATATAAAGTTGTTAAAGAAATAGCTGATTTAATTAATGTAAATAGTAAACTTAAACTTATAGTAACTAAATCAACTGTTCCAGTAGGTACGGGCCAAGATATTATAAAATATATTTCTAATTATAGACCAGAGCTAAAGTTATATAAACACTTTGATGTTGCTAGTAACCCAGAGTTTTTAAGAGAAGGTTCTGCAATAGAAGATTTTATGAGACCTGATAGAGTAATTTGTGGTGTGGGTTCTGATCATGCTATGAATATAATGAAAAAATTATATAGGCCTTTAAATTTACGTGAAACACCTATCATGTTTACAGGAAGAGAAACCGCAGAATTAATTAAGTATGCATCTAATGGTTTTTTAGCAACCAAAATTTCGTTTATAAATGAAATCTCTGATATTTGTGAAAAGGTAGGTGCTGATGTTCAACAAGTTGCGAAGGGAATTGGTTTAGATGGAAGAATAGGATTAAAATTTTTGCATCCTGGTCCTGGTTTTGGAGGTTCTTGTTTTCCAAAAGACACTAGAGCTTTAGCAGAAATAGGAAAGAAATATAAGGTTAGAACTAAAATTATAGAGAGTGTTATAGATATAAATGACAAACGTAAGTTAATTATGGTTAATAAGATAAAAAAATCTATTGGAGATTTAAGTCATAAGACTATATCTATTTTGGGCCTGACTTTCAAGCCAAACACCGATGATATGCGAGAGTCTCCTTCTTTAGTAATAGTTTCTGAATTATTAAGAATATGTAAAAAAATAAAAGTTTATGACCCTGCGGGAATGAAAAATGCAAAAAAGATGGAGGAGTTTAAAGGTGTTATATGGTCTGATAATGCTTATAACTGTATAAAAGATGCTAATGCTATGGTTATACTAACAGAGTGGAATGAATTTAGAGCTTTAGATTTAAAGAAAGTAAAAAGGCTTCTTAAACAACCTATGGTTATAGATTTAAGAAATGTTTATAGTAAGGAATATATGTATGAAGTTGGTATAAATTATATCAGTTTAGGAAGAAATGAGAAAAATAGTTATGCCAAGTCATAATTTTAACAATGATATACTTAGAGCTTATGATATTAGGGGTATTGTAGGTGAAAATCTTAATTATTTAGATGCTGAAATATTAGGAAAAATTTTTTCTTCATCACTTAATTTAAATAATAAAGTAGTAGTTTGTAGAGATGGGAGATTATCTTCACCAGAGATTTCAAAATATTTAATTAAAGGTTTAAAGGATTCTGGTTCTCATGTTGTGGATATCGGAATAGGACCTTCTCCTATGCTTTATTTTGCTGCAAATACTTTAAATTCTGATGGTGCTATTATGGTTACTGGTTCTCATAACCCTCCTAATTATAATGGTTTTAAAATGATGAAGGGAGCAGCTCCTTTTTTTGGTCAAGATATAAAAGATATTGGTAAAAAGGGATTAAATGGGCAATGGGAATCATTAGAAGGAGGTAAAATAGAGAAAAAAAATATTGAAAATGAATATTTAGACTCTATGATTAAGTCTTCTAAATTAGATAAAATTAAAAGTAATTTAAAAGTAGTATGGGACTCAGGAAATGGGTCTGCAGGAATAATAATGGAAAAGTTAGTTAATAGACTTCCAGGAAAACATATATTAATTAATAAGGAGATAAATGGTAATTTCCCTTCTCATCATCCAGATCCAACAGAACCAAAAAATCTTAAAGATTTAATAAAGACTGTGAGAAATAATAATTTTGATTTAGGAATAGCTTTTGATGGTGATGGAGATAGGATTGGAATTGTTTCGTCAAAAGGTAATATTATTTGGGGAGATCAATTAGTGGCTTTTTTAGCTAAAGAAGTATTAAAGTCAATACCAGGTTCCTCAATTATAGTTGATGTTAAATCTTCTAAGTGCATATTTGATGAGATTAAAAATTTAGGTGGCAATCCATTTATGTGGAAAACTGGTCATTCATTTATAAAAACTAAAATGAAAGAAATTTCTTCCCCTTTAGCAGGTGAAATGTCTGGTCATATTTTTTTTTCTGATCGTTATTTTGGTTTTGATGATGCTCTTTATGCTGCTTTAAGGGTTTTAGAATTAATTGATGATAATCAAACATTAGATTTGTTTCTGGATAGTTTGCCAAACACTTATTCTACTCCTGAAATTAAAATTTCTTGCTCAGATAAAAAAAAGTTTTTGATAATAGAAGAATTAGGGGAAATTGTTGATGATACTAATGATAGTGTTATTAAAGTGGATGGTTTAAGGGTAAATTGTAATAATGGTTGGTGGTTATTAAGAGCTTCTAATACTCAAGAAGCTTTAATTGCAAGAATGGAATCAAATAATAAGAAAGATTTAGAATTAATGAAGATTGAGGTAGATAATTTATTGAAAAAATATGATCTTTCATTAAATATATAATGTGATTTTATTTTTTAATAAATTGAAAATACTAAATTTTTTTTTTATATATATATTTTATATAGGAGAATAAAAATATGACTTCTGATGAAAAAAAGAATTTAGAAGGTGAAAATAATTCTAATACTCTAATAGAGGATAAAGTTGAAGTAAAAAAACCTTCTTTTTATCAGGTTTTAATTATGAATGATGATTATACACCTATGGAATTTGTGATTCTAGTTCTAGAAAAATATTTTGGAAAATCTAGAAATGAAGCAACACAAATTATGCTTCACGTTCATCAGAAAGGAATGGGTGTATGTGGTTTATATCCTTATGAAATTGCTGAAACAAAAGTAGTTCAGGTAATGGATTTTGCAAAAAAAAATGAACATCCCCTACAATGCACATTGGAAAAAGAATAATGTTATCATCTAGACTAGAACAAACTTTAAATAAAGCTTTTGAAATTGCAGGCTCAAATGAACATGAATTTGTTACATTAGAGCATTTATTAATTGCTTTATTAGACGACCAGGATGCTAATGAAGTTTTAATTGCATGTGGGGTTGATATAGAAGAATTAAGAGCAGTGCTAAATGATTTTATAGTTAATGAATTAACTTCTTTAAAAGTAAGTAATAAAAAGGATGTGAAGCCTACTGCTTCTTTTCAAAGAGTAATTCAAAGAGCAGCTCATCATGTTCAAATGTCTGGTAATGAAGAAGTTACAGGAGCAAATATCTTAGTGGCTATTTTTAGCGAAAGAGAAAGTCATGCAGTATTTTATTTAAATCAACAGAATATGAATAGGCTTAATGCAGTTACATATATAAGCCATGGTTCAATAGAAGATATAGAAGAAAATAATATTGATAGTGATAGTATTAAAACAAAAGCAAAATCTCAAAAAAGTATAATTGAAAAGTTTTGTATTAATTTAAATGAAAAAGCAAATAGAGGAGAAATAGATCCCTTAATTGGTAGAGATAAAGAGGTGGATAGGACAATACAAGTGCTTTGTAGAAGAACTAAAAACAATCCTCTATATGTCGGAGACCCAGGTGTAGGAAAAACTGCAATAGCAGAAGGTTTAGCTAGAAAAATAGTAAAGAATGAAATACCTGAAATTCTTAAAAATGCTATTATTTTTAGTTTAGATATGGGTGTATTACTGGCTGGAACAAGATATAGAGGAGATTTTGAAGAAAGATTAAAAGCAATTTTAAAAGAAATATCTAAAAATGATAGGGCTATATTATTTATTGATGAAATTCATACTGTAGTTGGAGCAGGAGCAACAAGTGGAGGCTCTATGGATGCTTCTAATTTGTTAAAACCTGCTTTAGCTACTGGTCAATTGAGATGTATAGGTTCAACTACATATAAAGAATATAGAAATCATTTTGAGAAAGATAGGGCTTTAGTTAGAAGATTTCAAAAAATTGATGTTGCTGAACCTTCTAAAAAAGACACTATTAAAATTTTAAATGGACTTAAATCGTATTATGAAAATCATCATAATGTAAAATTTACTAATGCAGCTATAAAGGCAGCAGTAGATTTAAGTGTAAGATATATAGGTGATAAAAAGCTACCTGATAAAGCTATTGATGTAATTGACGAGTTGGGAGCTTCTCAAAGTTTATTAGCTCCTTCAAAAAGAAAAAAATTATTAGGTGTAGGGGATTTAGAAGAAGTCATTGCTAAAATGGCAAGAATACCTTCTAAAAGAGTTAATACAAATGATAGAAGTTTATTACTTAATTTAGAAAGGGATTTAAAGCTTATAGTATATGGACAAAATGATGCTGTAGAGGAAGTTGCAGATGCTATAAAATTGTCTAGGGCAGGATTAAGGGATGTTGATAAACCTATAGGGTGTTATTTATTTACTGGACCTACTGGGGTTGGTAAAACTGAGGTTTCTAAACAACTTGCTCGTAGTTTAGGACTAGAATTAATGAGATTTGACATGTCTGAATATATGGAAAGACATTCAGTTTCAAGATTAATAGGGGCACCTCCAGGTTATGTAGGTTTTGATCAGGGAGGTTTGTTAACTGATAAGGTAGATCAAAATCCTCATGCTGTTTTGTTACTTGATGAAATAGAAAAAGCTCATCCTGATTTATTCAATATATTACTTCAAATAATGGATCACGGAAAATTAACAGATCATAATGGAAAAACTATTGATTTTAGAAATATCATATTAATTATGACATCTAATGCTGGTGCTGCAGAAATGGCTAAAGCTCCGATAGGGTTTGGACGAAATGAAAGAATTGGAGATGACAGTGAGGCTATTAAAAAGTTATTTGCTCCTGAATTTCGAAATAGACTTGATGCTGTTGTAAAATTTAAAAATTTAAGTGAAAAAGTAATTGAAAAGATTGTAGATAAATTTATAGATCAATTAGAAGCGCAATTAGAAGAAAAGAAGGTTACAGTTGAATTCAATAGTGATGCTAAAGCGTTATTAGCAAAAAAAGGTTTCGATAAAATTTTTGGTGCTCGACCTTTAGAAAGAGTTATACAAAAACATATTAAAAAGCCTTTGGCGGATAAATTACTGTTTGGGGAGCTTTTAAGTGGTGGGCATGTAAAAATAAAGGTAAAGAATAAAGAATTTGTTTTTAACATAAAGCCTATAAATAAAAAAAATTCTATTAAGTCAAAGTCTAGATTAAAAGTTTAATCTTTATTTTTATATGGAGTATATTTGTTATTAATTAAATTAATATCATTTAATATTATATGTTTTTCTTCATTTAAGAATTGCTTTACTGCATTTCTGAAATTTTTGTTAGAAATATAATGAGCACTGTATGTTTTAACTGGTAAATAACCCCTTTGAATTTTATGAGGACCTTGAGCTCCGCCTTCTACATATTTTTTATTATTTTTTATAGCCCATTCTATAGCTTGATAATAACAAAGTTCAAAATGTAAATATTTTACTTCTGATGTACAACCCCAATACCTGCCATATAAAGTATTTTTTCCAATAATATGCATAGCGCCAGCAATAATTTTAGTAGATTTCTCAGCAAAAATTAGTAATATTTTATCAGAAAAATTTTTGTTTAATAATATAAAAAAAGTTTCATTAAGATAAGGTCTTCCCCACTTTTTCAGAGCAGTATCATTATAAAAAATGAACATTTTTTTTAAATCATTTTTTGATAATTCTTTTCCTGTTTTTATTGTAATTTTAATTTTTGACTTACTTATGTATTTTCTTTCTTTATTTATAGCTTTTCTTTTTCTAGAATTTAAACTTTCTAAGAAATTTTCAAAAGATTTATATTTTTTATTTTGCCAATGATATTGTTCACCAATTCTTTTTAAAAAGTTTAGTCTAGATAAAATAGAATGTTCTTTATATGTGCAAAATGTTATATGAGCTGATGAAATATTATTTTTATCAACAAAATTTTCTATATATTTGCCGGCCTCAGATATAATTGTTAAAATTAGTTCATTTTTAATTTTTTTATTTATTAGTATTCTATTGCCTGTAACTGGTGTGTAAGGAATAGAAGATTGAATTTTTGGATAATATTTACCGCCTGAATTATAATAAGCGTTAGCCCATGCATGATCAAAAACGTATTCTCCCTGACTGTCCAATTTTATAAATAAGGGTATGTAGGCTAATATATTATTATTTTTACTTATACAAATATAATTTGGTATCCAGGAAGTTTTAATACCTATAGAATTAGAGTCTTCTAAATTTTTAAGAAATTTATAAGATAAAAAGGGATTTTCGTCTCCGGCACAATTATTCCAATCGTGTTCGTTAATTAAACCTATATTACTATAACTCGTGAATGTGAACATTCTAATTACTTATTCGATTTCAAAAATTGCATCCACTTCTACAGGGACATTTCGAGGAAGACTATTGGTTCCTACAGCAAATCTTGCATGTTTACCATTTTCTCCAAAAATTTCTACAATTAAATCTGAGGCTCCATTTGCAACTTCGGGCTGTTGATAAAAATTATCACTACAAGAAACAAAAATACCAAGTTTTACACATTTTTTTACTTTTGCAAGATTTCCATTTACTGCAACTTTTAAAACTCCTAAAACATTCAAAGCACAAATTTTAGCTATTTTTTTTGCTGTATCTAAATTTATTTCTTTTCCTACTTTTCCTGTATAATTAATTTTGCCATTTTCAAAAGGTACTTGACCTGCAATAAAAACTAGATTATCAGAAATTACATAGGGAATATAATTTGCTGCAGGGAATGGTGCATCTGGTATAATAATATTTTTATTTTTTAGTAGGTTATCAATTTCATTCATTTTTTTTTCCTTAGTTTGTATTTTTTATTTAAATTAGTTAATTTATTTCATAGATATGTGAGCGTAATATTGTTTAAAATCATAATTTATATATTTATTATATTACTATTTAATAATATTTTACATGCAAATAATATTAAAGATTTTATTTATATAAAAAGTCACAATGTAATATATAATTTGAGAATTGATAAGGTTTTACCTTCATCTGAAATTCATAATGCTATTGGAAAAATGTATTTAGAAGTAAATGAAGTTTGTGATGGATGGGTTGTAAATCAAAATACTTCACTTGATGTAACCAACAAAAACGGGTTACAAGTGAGAAATGAATTTAGATATTCTTCTTGGGAATCTTTTAATTTTAAATCTTTTAGATTTATTTCACAAATTATCATTAATGAAGAAGAAGCCTCGTATTTTGAGGGGGAAGCATTTATAGGTGAACAGGATTCTAAAGTTTTATTTTATATGCCGAATAAAAAAGAATTAACTATTCCACATGATACAATTTTTCCTATGCAACATTACTTAAATACTTATAGAGGAAAAGACCATTTTAAGTCTTATAAAGTTTTTACCGGCGAAGATGATGATTCTTTAAATTATGTAACAAGTTTTTCAAAAAAAGTTTTTATTAATGATATTTTTTATAAAAAAGTTAGGACTGCTGTATATAAATACAATGACAAGTCTCTCAAGCCTATTTATGAAATAGAATTGATTATTGATAAAGAGGGTGTTGTTAACAAAGTAATATTTGATTATTTAAATTATAGGATAGTTGGTGATTTGTTAAGTATAGAATTTATTGATAAAAAAAATTGTTAAATATTATTTAATATTATTTTTTTAACTTGTTTCCAATTTCTTGCATTAAAATTAGAATTTTTTACTTCAGGTAAAATTTTTAATAATTTTTCGTTTTGTAAAAAATGTATTGTAATAACTTTCTTTGTAGAATCTGACACTGATGTTATTTGATTAGGCAAATCATCAATAAAAAAAGTTTTTTTACTAGTTAACTTTTCTAGTTCTCTGCATACATTTCCTTTTGGTCCATTGTTATATAAAAAATTATAATTCATATTATTATTTTTTAGACACTTAACTCTGTATGAAGCATATGTTTTAGGAATATTTGATAGAATCACTATATTTGTATATTTTTTTAATTCTTTTAAGGTTTTTTTAGAGTCTTTAATTAGAGGCATATTTAAAGTGCAGTTTTTAAAAAAATCTAAAATAATATTTTGAATTTTGTCAGCTTCTACTACTTTATTATCTTTTAAATAACTAATGTTACCATTAAGTTTAAAAGAATTATAAGAAAAATGCATATTGTTATTATTTAAATATTTATCAAAACTCTTCATAAATTCAAATATAACCTCATCCGCATCGCAAATAATTATAGGTAGAGAATTATCAATTTGTATATTTTTTAGATTAGTCTGCAATATATATAGAATTACTTTATTTTATCTTCTTTAAATAATACGTGTTTGCGAGCAATGGGATCGTATTTTTTTATCTCCATTTTTTCAGTCATAGTTCTACTATTTTTCTTTGTAACGTAGAAATATCCTGACTCTGAACTTTTAAGCCTGATTTTTATTGTAGTAGCTTTAGCCATTTTAAATCCTTGATCTAATTCAGAGAATAGCTAAACAATAAAATGTGTCAACTTATTCTATTAAAAATCTTTATTAGTTATTTTCTTGAATATTTTTTTCTTTTTGGTTTGTTTTCTTTTTCTGTAATTAAATCTACTGCTCTATTCATCCCAATGGTAAATATATCTTCTTTTTCATCTTTTATATTAGCAAATGTGTTTTCATGTTTAACATAAGGCCCAAACCTACCATTATTAGCTGTTATCATTTTTCCTGTTACTGGATGTATTCCTATTTCTCTTGGTAGTGCTAACATAGATAAAGCTTTTTCTAATGTAATACTGTCTGGATCTATATTCTTTGGAATAGATGCTCTTTTTGGTTTTTTAGCCTTTTTATCTTTTTTATCTGGAGTATCTCCAAGCTGAACATATGGGCCATATGGTCCAATTCTAAGACTAACTGCTATATTATTTTCATTATATCCTAGTATTTTAGGTTCAATTTTACTAGATTCTTTCCCTTTTCCAACTATTAACTTTGCTGTATGGTCGCATTCTGGGTGTTTAGAACAACCTATAAAACCTCCGCTTTTTCCATATCTAATATTTAGTTTTCCATCACTACATTTAGGGCATTTTCTAGGATCTGATCCATCCTCTAAAGGAGGAAAGAAATGAGGTCCTAAATCTTCATCAATCTTTTTTTCTACATCCCTTACTCTTAGTGGAACATTATTAACAGTTTCTTTGAAAGGAACCCACCATTCTTCAAGAGTATTTTTCCAGTTTATTTTGCCATTAGCAACATCATCTAATTGTTGTTCTAATTTTGCTGTAAAATTTTCTTCAATATAGTTATTAAAGTACCCGTTTAAAAATGCTGTTACTATTCTGCCTTTGGTTTCAGGTTCAAATCTTCTTTTTTCATATTTAACATAACCTTTATCTTTAATAACTGATACTATTGAAGCATAGGTCGATGGTCTTCCAATCCCTAAATCTTCAAGCTTTTTAACTAATGATGCTTCAGTATATCTAGGAG
>TARA_B100000686_G_scaffold248911_1_pt1 | contig 16704 bp, 14 predicted proteins | sample TARA_B100000686 | Tara Oceans TARA_B100000686 (sample SAMEA2622733) | marine metagenome | biome: marine biome (ENVO:00000447); feature: marine epipelagic mixed layer (ENVO:xxxxxxxxx); material: "saline water (ENVO:00002010), including plankton (ENVO:xxxxxxxx)" | depth 150 m
CTCCACTGTTGAGGGGTACATCCGAAGCTCAAGCCTCTGACTCGGGCGGGTGAGGTCCTCGATCGCGCTCAGCCGCGCGCCGGGTTCGACCACTACTGTGCCGGCATCAATGGACCGGACCTGGCTGAGACTCATCATGTCGAGAACGACTCCGCCTGCCAGCGGCATCGCCTGGCCATAGTTGCCCGTACCCCCTCCGCGGGGTGTCACCGGGATATCAAGTTCCCAGCACGCAGCCAACGTGCGCATGACTTCGGACTCGTTCTTGGGGGAGACCACAGCATCGGCCGTGACGTGATCCAATTGTGCTTTGAGTATCGGCGACCAGAAAAAGTAATCACGGCTTTTCGTGCGTACTGCTTTCTCGGCAGTGTTGACCGCGATATCGGGAATCTTGCGGACGAGTTCTGCTATGCGGGTCATATCGAAAATTCCTGAAGACAGTCCAGTTCAGAGAAATCGGGCGGCGTCGTGTCGATAGGTTGACCAGCACGAAGGACAGTCCGATTTGATTGCGGGCGCGCGACAAACTCGCTCCAGTTACGCGACTCGAAGATCACAAGATCAGCAGGCCCGTTTTCCCGGATTGATCCCAACTCAGCGTATCCCATCAACTTGGCCGCGGTCGTCGTGACGCTGGCCGGCCAGTCACCAACGGGATGATCCAACTGCATCATACGGACTGCATCCCGGAAGAGGTCCGCGAGATCAAGGTCGCCGTAAGCATAGTAGGCGTCACGCGTGTTATCGGACGCGAGGGCAACGTCGATACCTCTGCTCCTTGCTTCATGCACGGGTGCCACGCCGCGAGATCTTGGGGTTTTTCCGCTCTGCCGGTCCATAAGGTAAGCGTTACACAACGGGAGCGCCACGATACCAATACCCGCCTCGGCAACGAGGTCCAGTGTCCGTGCCACATCGTCCGGCGCCTGGACAGAGAGCGCACAGCAATGACCCACGAGCACGGATCCCTCAAAGCGGTTCCGCCGTACGGCATGCGCAATGGCACGAAGACAGTGGGACTCAGGATTGAGGTTTTCATCTGCATGAAAATCGAGCGCTAAACCCCGCTGATTGGCGAAATCCATTACGACATCAAGCTGTGCATCAAGATCGGGGATATCGTAGACAAAGCTGCTTAAGACTCCTGAAAAGGGCCGGGCTGCCTGCTCAGCGAGATGAGACAGCCAGTCACGATCGTCGGCGATATCTGCAAAAGGGCACAACTGAAGCATGAGCCGGCTGGCCCAGTTGTCTGCAAGTGCCCCCAGTTGATTGAATATCCGATCAAAGTTTTGTCGGTTGCCGTCAACGTGTGAACGCACCGCACGGGTGCCGTATGCATATGCCGCCCTCATAGAAAAATCGACTCGGCTGGATAGATCCTCAAGGTATGCTGGACGCGCCGATTCTTCTGAAGCCTGGGTGCCGGCACTATCGAAGGTGCCGTCCGTGTTGGGACTGCGTGGCCAGACCTGACCTTTATCAAGATGTGTATGACAGTCGATTGGGCAGGGCCAGACGATCGCCTGCGCCAGATCGACATCGTAAGCGAAGGTCTCGCCGTTGTTCGCTGGCGCAATATGCTTGATCTCGCCCCGGTCGATCACCAAATCGGCACCGACCAATCCATCGCCTACCTGAGGCAACTTCAGGCCAGAGACAGTAACTTGCGGGAGCCGCAGATTGCGCAGCGAATAGGGAATATCCGCCGGAAGGTTACGAAGACTGAGATGTTTTGATGGCGGCACAGCCGATCCTCCCTGAAAGCGGGTTTCGAATCGGCCCTTTTCAACCAAGCGCCAGTGGTGCTAACAGGATCGCATACCCCTCAGGGAATGGCAAATCTGCACCCCGCGATCCGCAAGAGATTCAGCCAGACTCGTCTACCATGGCGAAGGCATCGATTTCGATGACCATCGAGTCGTAGGCGAGTACAGGTAATGGCACTCCGGTACTCGCAGGCCCCGGATCGGTGAAATAAGACGAACGGATCGAGAGATTTTCGTGGAGCCTTTCTGCATCGTCGCTGGCACAGTAGACAGCGAGAATCTTGCAGACGTCGCTGTAATCGGCTCCCAGGTCATTCAGGATTGTGCCGATGTGCGTCATTGCCTGATGCGTCTGGGCGCTGAGGTCATCACGATGAGTCGCCTCTCCCTGCTTATTGAGAGAGACCTGTCCGCCGAGGAAGATCATTCCCGCACATTTGACACCGTGCTGATAGGGAAGGTGTGTGTGCCAGTCCCATAGCGACTCAGGCCAGGAATGGGTTCTGGGCAGGGGTTGACCATCCTCTGAGAGCATCGCCACGACGCTGATTTTGATCGCGACTTCAGGGTCGGCGTGAGCGGGCAACGGAATGCCCGTGGCCGCAGGTCCGGGATCGGGAAAAAAAGAGGCGCAGGCAAGAGCGGCAGGTTCAAAATCCTCGACCCCCGAATTTCCTGCATACCAACGGTTAATCTTCACCACGTCATCAAAGCCCGCTCCAAACTGACCAAGCAATTGCTGAACCTGGCCCATCACGTGATGGGTTTGGCTGACAATGCTGCCGACCTCAACGGCTTCGCCGGTATTGCCGCAGGGATACTGTCCGGAGACAAAAATCATTTTCCCCGAGCGCACCGCCTGACAGAAAGGGGCGGGAAGGGTTTGCAATTCCGAATTTTCGGTGACGAACTTCTCTGTTCGTTCTCCATCCGTTCGGCGCATCGCATAGCCTTCGATCTCTACTGCGAGACCGGGATACGCCAGCGCCGGAACGGGTACGGCGTTGACTGCCACGCGTGCATTGGCGGGCAAGCAGGCACCGACCATGGAGAGAAAATCCTGCTCATCCAGCGAGCCGTCATTGACGTAAAAGCAAAGCAGCCATACGATATCCTCCAGATCACAGTCGAGCGCCTCCAATGCGCAGGCGAAATGATGCATCGCCTGCTTGGTTTGGGCCGGAACATCCGTAGGATTGTTGACATCACCTTGGGGCGTGAGATCTACCTGGCCGCCCACCCAGATCATCTCACCACAGCGCACGGCGTGTTTGTGACAGACCTTGATCGGCCAGTTCCACGCTCCCTTAGGCCAGGCATGTTGCTTCTTCATAGAGGGTGGACCCCTAACGGTTGTGCGAAAGGCTGTCTGAAATCAAGGCAATCATCTCAAACATGACCGATGCCGCCGTATGGGCGGTAATCTGGTTCGGCGAGTCTTTGGTCGGCATCATGCAGACCACGTCACCACCGATGATGTTCTTGCCCCGGACGCAGCGCAAAAGGCGCATGACCTCGTCAACTTGAAACCCCTGAACGCCAGCCTCGATGTTGGCAACACCGGGCGCCACTGTGGGATCCATGCAGTCAAGGTCAAAGGTGATATAGAGCGGCGCATCACCGATACGGTCATTGATGATCTGCATCGTCTCTTCCGGGCCGATCTCGCGATAGCGTTTCATGGTGATGAGCTCGTACCCGAGTTCCTTGCTGGGATTCAGCCAACTCAAGGTGCGCGGATTGCCGCGCATGCCGATCTGTACGCTGTGACTCGCATCAATCAGACCGTCGCGCACAAGGTAGCTCGCCCAGTGCGCAGCCGATTTCACAGCGCCCAGAAAATGGGGCACCTGTTCATAGGCATCGGTATGGGCATCAAAGTGCAAAAAGACAGCTTTTTCACCATTCGTCAGCTTTGCGTTAGGCCCCGAAATCGCCTGGATGATGCCGCCGGTGACGGAGTGATCCCCGCCCACCGAAACCGGTCGAGCGCCAGCGGCATCAATCCCGCGATAAAAATCAGTGATGCGCTCAATACAGGCTTCGTTGTTGTTTGCCTCGGGCAAAGGGACATCTCCCAGGTCATGGATACGATGGGCGTTCCACGGATCGATATTGAATTCCACGTGGACGCGTTTTGCCATCGCGGAAACCTGTCGCAGGGCGCGGGGTCCGAGGTGCTGATCGCGCTCCGTGGTGCCATTGCCTGTGGAGTGGGGGACGCCCACCAGCGCAATGTCCGCTTTGGCAGGATCCCGGTCGAGCGGGGTCCTGAAGAGTGTGGGAATATCCCACCAGTAAAGCGACTCCAACATCATCTTGTCGGTGTCTGAAAGGTGCTGTGAGTTCATGGCAAATCCCCGTGTGGCGATATCAGTTAGGCACTAGTGTATCGCCCGCAATACGCCGCGTCGCAAATTGACCGGTGCCGCCTCTTGGTTTAACTTTTGGGGTCTTAGTGGTTTGGGCTTCGTCGGTAAAGCAAGCCCGGCTCTGGGAGTAAAAGAATGCGGACACTCAAGAAATACAGCCTGGATAAGAAGGGCCTGCCCACTGCGGCTGCGATCAAAGCCTATGAGCGGGACGGGGTGGTGTGTATCAAGAACGCTTTTGACGAGGCATGGGTGGCCCAGGGCCGGCGTGCCGTGGCGGCCGCGATCGGAACCGCGAACCGGAGCGCGCTTCGCGAGGATCATGTGGAGTCCGGGGAAAAGGGTCTTTTCTTCTTTGATACTTTCCTATGGCCGCGTCTGCCGTCTTTTGCGAAGTTCAGCTTTGAATCGCCCGCGGCCAGACTGGCCAAAACGGTCATGCGAAGCCGCGGCCTGCTGCTGTACTTTGATATGGCGATCGTCAAGGAGCCCGGCACCAGTGCAAAAACCCCATGGCACTACGACGAGGCGTACTGGCCAGTGTCAGGCACGCAGGTCTGTAACGTCTGGATGGCGCTGGACGATGTGCCCGAAGAAACGGCCCTGCGTTTTGTGTTGGGGTCCCACAACATGAATCAGGACTTCAAGGGCATTGATTTCTTCACCAAGAAAGGCATGCAGGGGCAGACCAACCCCAGCCCGCCGGACTGGGATAAAGAGACGCAAGGTTTTGAAATTGTCAGCGCGCCCATGAACGCCGGTGACTGCGCGATCCTCAATTTCCGAACACACCACAGCGCTCCGGGCAACCTGCAAAAGCGCCGGCGTCGTCGTGTGATCTGCACACACTGGTTTGGCGATGATGCCCGTTACGCCGATAAGCAGTGGGAGTGCAATCCCAACGAGCGTGGCGACAACCTAGTGGACGGCGGATCCCTTGAATGCGCTACGTTCCCCCGGGTGATCTGAGTTCCAGACCGTTTACCCGGGCCAGGGACGCTTGGCCGCCGGCCGGTAATCAAAGTCTGCCAGGATGGATTCATCCACGCTGATGCCAAGCCCTGGCTCTTTCGAAAGGGTGAACGACCCATCTTGCGTTTGCTGCCAGTTTAGTCGACAGAAGACTTCAGTCCCTGCCTTGAACCTTGAGAAATACTCAACGCCGGCCAGGTTCTGGATTGCTGCGCCGGCACTGAGACTTGCGGCAAGCGCTGGTCCCATGCTGTTGAAGTTATGAACAGCCACCTTGCAGGACGTCGCTCGGGCTGATGCTGCCATCGAGGTGATTGTGCTTAAGCCCACGCAGGTGATATCCGGATTCAGTATGTCAGCGGCGCGGTGGTTTAATAGGTGAGAGAACCCGGCTTCGTCACTCAGAGTCTCACCCGTCACGATGTCGACAGACTTAGTTTCAGCAAGGCGGGCAAGCGATTGAAGATCCTCGGTAGGTACGGGATCCTCCAGCCAGCGGATACCCATTGCTTCGAGCGTGTTGAGCACGTATTTCGCTGACTCATAATCGAGCGCGCGCCAGGCATCCACCAAAATAGCGCATTCAGGCGGCAGTGATTCGCGCAGCTGGCTGAGTTGGGCGAGTCCCTCATGAACGCCGGTGTGGTTCAAAAAAGGATATACCTTGACCTGATTAAACCCCGCCGCATGCTGGCTTTTCGCATAGTCGATAACATCTTCAAAGGGGAAGTCTTTGTTGGTATGACAGTTGGCATAGACCGGAACCGCTTCCCGGCAGGCGCCGCCCAAGAGTTGATACACTGGCTGCGCTTGTGCCTTGCCCTGTAGATCCCACAGCGCGGTTTCGATCCCGGCAACGGCGCATGAAAAATGCAACCCCGTTTGCAGGGTGGCAAATGCGTGCAGGGCATTATGACGAAATTGGGCAATTTGCGGCACGTCATTGCCTTCGAGGTATCTTGCCAGTGCGTCGACGAGGGCTGCGACGGCAAGTTCGCAATCGTTCGGCACGTAGGCCTCGCCCCATCCAGAAAGGCTTCCGTCAGTTTCCACTTTGACGAGTACAAAAGCCTTACCGAAGGCCCACTCGCTGTCGGAGACATGGGCGGGAACAACATAGGTTTTTATTTCTGTGATCTTCATAATCCATGAAACCAGGTAACTGGAATGTAGGTTTTTTAAGCCTGATGGAGAGGGCCGTGCCGACATGTAAAACTATAACGCCTGCCGGGTTTGAGAGCCTATCGGCAAGGGATAGAATCGAGGCGTCACGACTCTTTAATTTCAGGCAGCAGCCTGACGGAAGCGCTTTCTGGAGCCTAGCCCTTGAACGCACCTATTTTTGGATTCGATAACTCCTACGCAAGGTTGCCGGAGCATTTTTTCGCCCGTCTGTCACCGACGCCGGTAGCGGATCCGAAACTCGTCCAGGTCAACGATCACCTCGCTGAGCAGTTGGGCCTTGATCCGGCGCTGTTGCGATCGCCCGAAGGGATCGAGATTCTTTGCGGCAACAAGCTGCCTGCAGACGCGGAGCCGTTGGCAATGGCCTATGCTGGCTTTCAGTTCGGTGGCTGGGCGCCGCAACTGGGTGATGGGCGGGCCATTCTGCTTGGGGAAGTCACTGACCAGTCCGGCAAACGACGGGATGTTCAGTTGAAAGGCAGCGGCCGAACCCCGTTTTCAAGAAATGGAGATGGCCGCGCGGTCCTCGGCCCCGTGCTTCGGGAGTACCTGGTGAGCGAAGCCATGCATGTCCTTGGGGTGCCCACCACAAGAGCTCTCGCCGCGGTCACAACAGGAGAGCAAGTCCGTCGTGAGCGTGTGCTCCCCGGGGCGGTATTAACCCGCGTTGCCAGCAGTCATATCCGGGTGGGAACTTTCCAGTTTTTTGCGGCCCGCCAGGATACTGACGCCTTGCGACAGTTGGCTGATCATGTCATCGACCGCCATTACCCGGATGCAGGGCAAAGTGAGCGTCCCTATCTTGCGCTGCTTGAAGCCGTCATGGATGCCCAGGCGTTGCTGGTGGCGTCGTGGAAACTGATTGGCTTTATCCATGGCGTGATGAATACCGACAACACCTCGATCAGCGGAGAGACGATTGACTATGGTCCGTGTGCTTTTATGGATACCTATCATCCCGGCACGGTATTCAGTTCGATCGACCATCAGGGCCGCTATGCCTATGCCAATCAGGCTCCGATTGCTCACTGGAATCTTGCGGGTCTGGCCCAGACACTGATGCCGATCCTTGATTCCGACAACAAAAAATCCCTGGAGTTAGCCCAGCAGGCCATTGATACCTTTCCCGCCAAATTTGAAGCTGCGTACAACCAGGGAGCAAGCAAAAAACTGGGTCTGGAAACGACAGAGACAGATGACATCACGCTCATGACAGACCTGCTCGATGTCATGGCGGATCAGCACGCCGATTTCACGCTTGTTTTTCGGCGTCTTTCAGACCTTGACGATGAGACAGGCCCTGAAGACGAGACGATACGCTCACTTTTCGATGATCCTGCCGGGTTTGATGTCTGGGCGAGACGTTGGCGGGCGAGACTGAAGCAGCAGGGAGTTGACTCCAAACTGCGCCGTGAGCGTATGGCGTCGGTGAATCCCGCGTACATTCCGCGCAATCACCGGGTGGAAGAAGTCATTCGTGCGGCAGAGGACCACAATGATCTCGCTCCTTTCTTCGAGCTGCACGGGATCCTGGCCCGGCCCTTCGATGAGCAGTCTGAGCACATTGAATTCCAGAAACCACCCAAACCGGAAGAAGTGGTGCACGCCACCTTCTGCGGCACCTGAGCCAAGACGGTTGGCCTGATGTTCAAAGAGAACCTGGAGGCACGGTACTACACGGACCCTGCCATTTACCGTCAGGAACAGTCCGGCATCTTCAATAGCAATTGGCAGTTGATCGCGCCACGTAGCCGTTTTGTCGAAAAGGGTGACTACGTCGCGACCGATATTGCGGGCACGAAGGTTTTTGTCGTGCTCGGTGAGGACGGTGAACTGCACGGCTTTCGAAATCTTTGCCGTCATCGCGGCGCAATGCTGCTTGAACCAGGACAGGGTCGCTGCAGGTCCATTCGCTGTCCTTACCATAACTGGGTTTACCGGCTCGACGGCTCACTTGAAAGAGCGCCGTGGTTTTCTCATGTCGATGGCGAGGCGTCATTGACTCTTGAGGATTGGCCGCTGCATGACATCTCTGTTGTGCTTTGGCGCGGACTGGTTTTTGCCTGTGTCGAAAGTCCGAAGGCGCTGACTCACCAGCTGGGCGGGCTCTTGAAAGAGATCGAGCAAGATCCGGTTGAGGATTACCACTGGACAGAACAAAGAACCCTGGTATTTGACGCCAATTGGAAGATCTATACCGATAACTTTGTTGAGGGCTATCACATCCCGGGAATTCATCCTGAGTTCTTCAAGGCCATTGACTTTGAAGAGTTTGAAACCACGGCAAAAGACAATCTGGTCCGCATGACAGCACCGACCAAAGGCGATCTTTTCTATCGCGGGCGCTGGTTGTGGATGTGGCCGAATTGGACCCTGTCTTTCTTTAACGGCGGGATGAATACGTCGCGTATCAATCCCCTGGGTGTCGACCGGACCGAGTTAATTTACGATTTTTATTTTGCCGATCTTTCAGACGAAGCCCGCGAGGCGCGGCAAGACACTATCCAGCGGAACATTGCCGTTATAGAGCAGGATTTTGATATCTGCACGCATACCCATCAGAACTACCTCTCGGGTGGATATCAGCCGGGGCCGCTCAGCCCGCGACATGAAAAAGGCGTGCACCTCTTTCAGGAGCTGGTCAAAGAGCATTTGCGCAACGCCGGCGAGGCAAAGCCCAACCGAAAGTGACCGGGCCTGCCACGGGCGTACCCGGCCCGATCTCTTAGGTGGGTTACGAATACTCTAATTCTTCCGTATGGGTCATCAATGATCTCTGGAGGGAACGAGATGGTAGACCGTTCGCCTCTGTTTAGAGCCTGAGACCAAATAGCGCATGACCTTTGAACCGAACTCAGAGAATGTCGGTGAATATTCCGATTTCCAACTGGTCTCCTGATAGATCTTCTGATGATTTTTTAGACCTGCAGCAGTTGGGTAGATTTCCACGATCACGTAATACACATAGCCGGCCTGGGGAAGGCTTCTGGTAATGGAGAGACTGGCGAGGTTGTTCTCGTCATCTGGTCCGAGTGGATGGGTTTCTTTGATCCAGTTAGCCCATTTTCGTGTTGCCTGATCTACTTCATCTATTTTCTCGACGGGCACCTTAAAAACGCCGCCCCAATTCGTCTGGGGGAGGGAATCACCAGCATGTGCTTGAGTGAATACAGAAAAAACGAGGCACCAGGCCGATAAGAAAAAAGTTTTCATAATTTTCTCCAAGCGTAGGCATTCAAACGAGGATGTGCGGGCTTTGCATCCAGTACGACTGAGTCCCGTCACCCAAAATGGTTATACCACGTCGTCAGGTCTTTCATGGATGATCGCGGATTTGCCGTGAGATCAGGTCGAAAACTCCGCCTCTTTGGCTTTGATCAGGGCGGTGATCACTTCGTTATAAGGTGCGTTGAGCCCCTGCGCCTTGGCCACCTGCGGTACCATGCCGTTGATCGCATCCACCTCAGTGAGTCGCTGTGCCTTGAGATCCAGGAGCATCGAAGGTCTCGCATCCGGCATCTTGCTGCCGAAGTCCTTGAGATACTGAACGGGATCGCTGAATGAAAAATGTATGCCTTTCGCCTTGCCTGCCTCGTAGGCCTCGATGGCGAGTCGACTTGCGATCTTCCAGAGCAGGGGATCATCCATCACTTCTCCCAGGTTGCGATCAAATGCGGCGGCGGCACCGCTCAAGCCCACGTTGCAGATGAATTTTTCCCAGATCAGTTGGTTGATGTCTTCATAGGTTTGGACGTTAAAGCCGGCGCTTTGCCATGTGGCGGCAACCCGCTCGAGCCGGTCGGTGATGCCACCGTCCATCTCACCCAGACGAATGAGTTCCATGCCGTTGTGATGAACGCTCCCCGGTTGGGGTATCGAGGCGCCAAAACCGCCTGCGACGCCCAGCAGGATGTTTGCACTATTGAGATTGCTTTTGATCCGCTCTCCTGCGCCGAGGCCGTTTTGGATCGTGAGGATCAGTGCATCATCTTGAAGTCGACCCTGCAGGCTGCCTGCGACGGATGCGACACCCGATGCCTTGGTCGCAATCACGACGAGTTCGCAGCTATGGGCGTCGGTAATATCGGTGGAGGCGTTTATTCCGTTAACCGTCCGCTCGCCGCTGGCACCTGAAACCTTGAGACCTTGCTGGTTGATGATATCAACGTGCTCACGCCACAGATCAATGGCCCACACCTCGTTTTCTGCTTCAGCAAGAAAGGCCGCGTAAACGGATCCCATGGCGCCAGCGCCGATAATCGCGATTTTCATAATGGCTATTGCAGCGGGGCGCCGCCCTCTGCTTCTCGTTTTGCAATAAATTCATCCAGCGCCAGGGCGATGCTGTCATCCAAGAGCGGCGGCTGGTATTCCTTGAGAAGGCGCTCTGCAATCGCTGCCGCCCGTTGGGTCGCGTCGAGTGCGCCGGCCTCGCTCCAGGTTTCGAAGTTTCTCCAGTCTGAGAGCATCGGATGATAGAAGGCACGCTCGTACCGTTCAATGGTATGCGCGCTGCCGAAAAAGTGACCGCCGGGGGGAATCTCACCGATAGCATCGACCGCCAGTTCATCAGGTGAGAAATCGATTGGCCGGATCACCTCAATGATTCCCTGAATCATCTCGGCGTCTACGATGAACTTTTCGATAGACGCGCTGAGGCCGCCTTCAAGCCAGCCCAGACCATGATAGACATAGGTCGCTCCGCTGACCAGACAGGCCCACAAACACATTTGTGACTCGTATGCGGCCTGGGCGTCGACTGCGTTTGAGGCGTTGGCGTTTGCGGCCCGGTAGGGCAGCCCATAGTGGCGCGCCATTTGGCCAATGACCAGCGTAGTCTTGACGTGCTCAGGCGTGCCAAAGGCGGGGGCCCCGCTTTTCATATCGGCGTTGGAGACAAATCCGCCGTAAGCCACCGGGGTACCGGCTCTGACCATCTGGCAGAACGCTATACCGGCAAGTGCCTCGGCGTTTTGCTGGGCTAACGCGCCAGCGAGCGAAGACGGTGCCATGGCGCCTGCCAGGATAAAGGGAGAAATCATCAGCACCTGACCGGCAAGCGCGCATTCGATCATGCCCCACAGCATCGACGCATCGTACTCGCGCGGAGAGTTCGGGTTGATTGATGCAAACACGCAGGGTGTTTCCTCGAAGGCGTCTCGACTCAGGTCATGAACGATCCGCGTCATCTCCAGAGCATCCAGCGTGCGTTGCCGATTGTGGTTGTACAGTCGAAAGGTCTTGTCTGTCAGCGTCACGATCGATCGGGTCGCATGAAGATGGCGGATCGGCACATCGATGTCGATTGGCTCGACCGGATAGCCGGCGGAACCATGCGCAACGTTCACCATCTGCGTGAGCCTAAGGAAATTTTCAAAGTCTTCACGGTTGCCGGCTCGACGGCCGTTGAGCGAATCAGTGGCGTGAGGCGCGCTGCTGACGCTTGAAAAATTGATATGCCGTTGATCCAGATGCAGGTGATGAATCGGGTTTCGTGCATGCAGCGTAAATGCGCCGGGCGCTTTGGCGACATATTCCATGACGAGATCCGGATCGAATCGCACCATGGTGTCATCTTCGTCAACACTGGCACCGGCTTCTCTCAGGATCTTTCGGGCCTCCGGCAGGGAAAACCGCATGCCGTGTTTTTTCAGGATCTCAAGGGAGGCCGTGTGCAGCGAAGCCACCTCTTCCTCCGAGAGAATCGAGACGGGCTCGAGCGGATTGACCACAGGCCCTGGGGCGAGTTGTTCGATACCGCGCGGTTGTGCACGCTTAGTGCTTTTTCGTCGAGCCATGAGTGCTCCGCTCAAGTGTTTCTATTGGCATCTGCTGTATTACCAGCGTGTTGCCGTTTTGGGCGCTAAGCGTTCTCAAGAAGGTTGTGCTGACTGACTACAACACCATCGGCATCGGCATAAAGGAAATCCCCCGGGCGAAATGTCACGCCGGCAAACCGCACGGGAATATCGAGTTGACTCTCACCCTCGAAACAGGGGCGTGTAGGATTAGTAGTGAGCGCCTTGACTCCGATGGACAAATTTGAAATCGCGGCGCTATCTCGTATGCAGCCGTTGATCAGTATCCCTTTCCAGCCATGATCAATTGCCAGTTGTGAAAGTTTGTCACCGAGCATTGCGCAGCGTAGCGATCCGCCAGCATCAATTACGAGGATACAACCGTCACCATCGGTCGCTAGCGTGGTTTTGGTCATCGCGAAACTCTCGAAGATTTTCAGCGTCCGGATAGCGCCGCAGAAGTCAGTGTTGCCACCAAAGTCTAAGAAGATAGGTTCACAGACCTGCAGTTGATCTGCGTAGGCATCAAAAAGGTCTGCTGTTGCAAATTTCATATTTTCTTTCAGGGGCACCAGTTAGCTACTTCTCCGGTTTCGACTGCAAGATATTCGTAGAGTAGTTCTTGTCCGAAACTGACATTGTCAATATACACCACCGCTATGAGTGTTCCCGATGCAAGCCGTTCGGTTTCGTCTATCGAAATTTCTGCAGCCTCCGACAACAAGGTTCGAGCATAATCCCGAGCCTGAATCGCTTTTCCCCCTTCAGCTTTGCACCAAGCCTCATCGGATCCGCTTTGGGATTCTAGCCGGGGTACGCGAATACCAGCGACCTGCACTGTCTCCTCGATATCGGCTACCTCAAGCAAAAGGGTGTCTGCCGTGACGACATCAATCAAATTCGCCGGTGTGTAGTTGCAGGGGCATCCGGAGCCCAGCGACGGACTGGTGGAAATTAAAAAGAGTCCGAGTAGTCCCGCGAAGATTCCGACTACCCTGGTAGGAAAATTTTGATTGTGACTCATAACAAGTAGTTTATGCTCAGGTCCGTTTTGTGCACGTTCTCTGAGGGCGCATACGTTTTATTTGAACGACGATATCCTCCAATCAGAAATCTCTTATAAAGCAGGCAGATGCTGGGATCTAGGTATACAGGCCTGCAACTGTTGACTGTCTAGAACCTATATGTTTCACTGGGCCGGGTATTTATAGGTCAATTGCCCCCTTACCCGCAAACACGTAGGCATATATATTCAGTCGAAGACAAGACAAGAGTGGGTGAATAGACCGAGAGCAGTTCCAAACAATTGAACCTTGACCCCCTCTGGAGGAGGATGCAAATGAAAGAAGTCAAAACGTTTCAACAGATGTATCGTGATGGGCACGTTAACCGCCGTGAGTTCCTGGCAGCCATGGGGGCGCTCGGTATCACCGCAACCACTGCAGGGAGTTTACTAACTTCGGCGAGTGCAATAGCAGCCAGTCCGAGTCGCGGCGGGTCTGTGATCTGTGCTTTTAATATTCACGGACCTGACGACACGTTGGACCCAATCCTCGGGACGTCGAGTATCGACTACACCCGGGCCAACACGATGTACAACGGACTCATCCAGGTCTGGAGCGACATGAGTCTGCACCCGGAACTTGCCGAAGAGTGGAGTGTCAACGACAATGCCACCGAGTACACCTTCAAGATTCGCAAGGGTGTTTCCTTTCACAGCGGTGGTGAACTGACGGCAAGCGATGTTGTTTGGAGTATGAACCGCCATATTGCGGCTGGCTCGCCTTCTTCGATTAAGTCTTACTTCTCGGATGTTATCGAATGGAAGGCCGTCGATAAATATACGGTAAAACTCTCTCTTTCATCGCCGGACTCAGATATCCCGTACAAATTAACGGTCCCCCAAGCCAAGATCATCAAAAAGAATACGATGGACAAGTGGGGTGCGGGTACGGGCCCCTATCTCTTGGATGATTTCAAGGCTGGTGTGAAGTCTGTTCACTCACGCAACAACAACTACTGGCGAGATACTGGCCAATGGTTGGACGGTATCGAACTGACTGCAATTACCGATCCAACGGCTCGTGCTAACGCGTTGATGGCGGGCAGTGTCGATATGATCATTATTCCGCCCAACAATTTGCTTAAGCGAATTGAGGGTACTGGAAAACATACGGTCCTCTCGACGCCGGCAGGCCTTTACGGCGGTATCTGCTGCCTGAAGAACACCGAGCCCGGCAGTAACGATGACTTTGTCGAAGGTCTTCGCTACATAATGGACCGAGAAAAAATGGTTCGAAAGGTTCTGAAAGGTCACGGTACCGTCGGTAATGACCATCCGGTCAATGCCTCATATGGTGCAGATCACTGCCATGAGTTGCCGCAAAAACCGTTTGATCCGGAAAAAGCGAAGTGGCACTTCAATAAGTCTGGCTATTCAGAAGCTGAACTGTACGTGGCACCGGTAGCCTCAGGAATCGAAGATGCCATGCTGATCGCGCAGGCGGACTGCAAAAAGATTGGCTTTGATCTCAAGCTCAAGAGAGTGCCTGCCGACGGTTACTGGGGTGCGGTATGGATGAAAGAGCCGCTCAACGTGGTGTCTTGGCTCCAGCGCCCGACGGCCAACATGATGATGTCGATTCAGTTTGGCCCGAATGGTAACTGGAACGACACCTACTGGAACAGCGACCGCATGGGTCAACTGCTTAAGGATTCTCTTGCAGAGACTGATCCGGTCAAGCGCCATGAGATGCACTGTGAGATGCAGAAACTGGTGTCTACTGAAAGCGGTATTGTGATTCCGTACCACACCAATATTCTCGATGCGCATGCCAGCGATATTAAGGGCTTCTCAAACTGTCCGTTGGGTAGTTTCGGAGGCACCGGTTGGGCCGAACACATCTGGCGCGAGGCCTGAGTCGTTAGTTTTACCTGCCCTGCTGGCCTAGGAAACTTGGTCAGCAGGGCCCATCAATCATCAGAGGGGTTAGTTAGATGAAAGAAATCAAAGCATTCCAACAGATGTACCGTGACGGGCACGTCAACCGCCGTGAGTTCTTGGCCGCTATGGGCGCGCTCGGAATCACGGCAACGACAGCCGGGGGTTTGCTGAGTTCGGCTAGTGCCTTGGCCGCAAGCCCGACCCGTGGTGGGTCGGTGATCTTTGCATCCAACCTGCATGGGCCTGACGATACACTGGACCCGATTCTCGGGACATCCACCATCGACTACTCGCGTGCAAATGCGATGTACAACGGGCTCATCCAGGTTTGGGATGACATGAGCCTGCACCCGGAACTGGCCGAAGAGTGGAGCGTCAATGACAACGCCACACAGTACACCTTTAAGATTCGCAAGGGTGTGTCGTTCCATAACGGTGGTGAACTGACGGCAGCGGACGTGGTCTACAGTATGAACCGTCATATTGCTCCTGGCTCACCCTCCTCGATCAAGTCGTTCTTCTCGAGTGTGATCGAATGGAGAGCGCTTGATAAGTACACGGTTAAGTTGAACCTGTCGTCACCCGACGCAGATATGCCCTTCAAGCTGACGCAGCCTCAGGCCAAGATCGTCAAGAAGAATTCGATGGACAAATGGGGCGCGGGTACGGGTCCTTACCTCCTCGATGATTTCCAGGCTGGGGTGAAGTCGGTTCACTCACGTAACAACAACTACTGGCGCGACACCGGTCAGTGGCTGGATGGCATTGAGATGACTGCCATCACGGACCCGAACGCGCGTTTGAACGCGTTGCTCGCGGGCAGTGTTGACATGATTACTGCCATTCAGGCGAAGCACATTAAAAAAGTCGAAGGTGCTGGCAAATCGATGCTTTCGATCCCTTCGGGCCTTTATGGCGGTATCTGCTGTCTTAAGAACACTGCACCGGGCGACAACGATGATCTCGTCCAGGGTCTTCGTTACATCCAGGATCGTGAGCGTATTGTTCGCAAGTTCCTCAAGGGTCAGGGCACCGTGGGTAATGATCACCCGATTAACGTGGCCTACGGCGCGGATCATTGTCACGAACTGCCGCAGATTCCCTATGACCCTGATAAGGCAAAATACCACCTCAACAAGTCCGGCTACTCAGAGGCCGAACTGTATGTGGCGCCTGTCATCGGCTTTATTGAAGACGCGTGTCTTCTCATGCAGGCCAACCTCAAGAAGATCGGCTTTAACCTGAAGCTAAAAAGGGTGCCCACCGATGGATACTGGGGCGCGGTCTGGATGAAAGAGCCGCTGAATGTGGTGACCTGGAACATGCGTCCGACGGCCAACGCGATGATGGCGATTCAGTTTGGGCCGAACGGCAACTGGAACGATACGTATTGGAACAGCGACCGCATGGGTCAGTTGCTTAAGGACTCTCTGGCAGAGACCGATCCGGGCAAGCGCCATGAGATGCATTGCGAAATGCAGAAACTGGTGTCGACGGAAAGTGGCATTATCATTCCGGCACACACCAACATCATGGATGCGCATGATTCGAGTGTGCAGGGCTTCTCGAACTGCCCCTTGGGTCAGTTTGGTGGCAACGGCTGGGCCGAGCATATCTGGAAGTCGGCCTAATCTGCTCTTTTTCGGGTTTTTTAGGGGGGG